>Ga0209611_10000916_pt1 | contig 47848 bp, 24 predicted proteins | sample S1TSphgellanicum_3_FD_187693 | JGI IMG/M metagenome (GOLD analysis project Ga0209611, IMG submission 187693) | Host-associated microbial communities from peat moss isolated from Minnesota, USA - S1T2_Fc - Sphagnum magellanicum MG (SPAdes) (version 2) | ecosystem: Host-associated > Plants > Peat...
AAAAGAAGAAAAATGAAAAATATATATATATATATATATAACAACAACAAAAGAGAAAAGTGACATGAAAAAGAAAGAAAGAACAAAATGAAATGAAGAAAAGAAAAAGAACAAAGCAAAACCAAGAAAAAAAAACAAACAAAATAAAGCAAAGGGAAGAAAGGTCACTATAAATGCAAATTAATGACATAACAAACTCTTCCATTTTGTTACATAAAATTTAAGCCCTAAACCCAAATTTTGTCTTTCAAATGGGAATTCAAATTTAAATTCAACCTAACCACATTCTTGAACTCATAATTCCCAAGGTTGATGCCACATTACTAATTTTTGCTCACATAAGTTCATTAAGGTAGCAAAAATTTTCAATCCCCTAGCCCCACCCTACCAATTAAATGGGTATAGAATCAAACAAATAACTTGTGGATCAAGGTTTGATCCTATTTTGAAAACCACTAGACATTGAGTTTGATTTCCATGCCTTGGAAATATGTCACAAGCTAAACAATTTTTATGGTAAGAACAATAAATTTGTTTGGTATTTTGGAGTACCAATTCATGGTGCTAGAAAGGGGAAAATAATTTTTCTTGGCCGCATAGATCATTGAGACTATTGTAAAAAATTTGTAAATTTAAACATATTTCAAAGCAATATCCAACAAAAGTTTTTAAATATTAAATTTGGAAATAAATTCATTGGATAAATGAAAATATGATCTGCAAGCGTGGTATTTTTATCAGCCTTTATGCATGTTCATATGTTTTGAGGTTATTTCAATTGCAACTAGTGTTGTGCAAATATAAATAAATGAACTCAATTTTGAATTGAATCATCATTTTTCCCTAATTGTTATGAGTTTTAGATTAGAATATTTTGCATGTATATCTATAGACCCAAACTAAACATTTTGCATTACATCTTCTAACTTTTTTTTTCCAATTTGGAATAGGTCTTTTTAAAAATAAAATTAAAGCATTGCTTGATTTATGAGAGGTATTATGTAATACAAGACAATATTTATGATAAGATACTAAGAAATTACTTTTGACTTTACAATCTAAGGAAATTTTGTATTGAAGTTGCGACAATGTTTTGAGAATTGCCAAGAATGTAGTATCAACCTCACTCTAAAAAAATCAATTCCAAAAAATGCATATTTTGATCTATTTAGGACTAGAATCTTGGATTTTGTAATGTCCAAGGAGGACGAGCTACTAGACCTTTAAAAGATTGAAATAATCTTCAACATGCCAACTCTCCAAAGAACCCCAATGATATTAAGTTTTCAATGGGTTAACTCAATTTTACTAATGTTTTGTGAAAAGTTTTGCATTATTGTGGTTCCCATTACAAAGTTCATGCAAAAATTAAAACCAAATGTTAGTAGGAGGCTTAGAAGTTGATCAAGGAAAATTATGTGAAGGCCCTAATCCTCATTGTCCCCAATTGGGTATTGGAGTTCTACATACATATGAATGGTTCCAACTTTGCAATGATTGCAATGCCAACTCAAAACACTATCGGAAAATGATCAACTAATATCCTATGCATCATGATCAATTTATTAATCATAGCAATTTTAATTATAAAACTACCAAACATGACACATTAGCCATGATTTATGCATTGCATAAATTTTGGCATTGTACCTATTCGTTTATTTTGTGCATCACATGGCTTTGGTCTACCTAGTTAACAAAAAAAAAGAAAGCCAAGACTCTAATTACTACAACTTCATCCAAAGCAATATGCATGGTGTAAACACAATAATAGGAACCACATGTGCCAAGGTTGAAATCCTTTTCAAGAATTTTATTTGACACATGTGGTATTCATGTGTTGGTCTATTGTGCACTTTTCATAACCAATTTATAAATGTGTTAAATATAAATCTTTTAACTACATCTTAATCACACGTCATCTATATTATGTATCCAAGTTCTTTATCACATTTACAAAAAGAAGTTGTGAAAGAACATTTTCAAATTTCATGAATTTGAAAGCAAAAAACATTTTTGAACAAAATATCAACAATAATCATACATTTGCACATATAAAAATAATTTCACAAACTTCAAATTATTATTATTATTTAATTATTCACACAAAAACCCTTCTGATTTTCAAAAAGAATTGTGCACATTTGATAAGGAAAAAAACACATTTGAAGAAAATGAAATAACTTTATCTAAAACAATGTGTTGGTTACAAAAGGACTCTTAGATCAAAGTTTTAGCATTGAAACTTTGCAAGTAACAAAGTGTATTGCAAACGCAAAGATTACAATCCAAATCATTTTTTTTTTGGGGTGGAATGTATAAAGGTACAATTTAAAAAAATGTTCACACATTTTTTGCCTCCCATTATTGTGATTATTGTGCTTTCACCTTAGGGATCAAAAGGCACATTCAATTTGCCCCCAATTTGATCTCCAATGAGTAGGCTAACTACAATTCCTATTGGATCGAAGAAGAAGTTCAAGCCCACTAGATATTTCATAATTCTTGGAATAGATTATTGGGAAGAGTTGGAGGATGGAGAGCTTAAGTCAATTATTGTGTTCAACCCATAAAGCCAACCATCATGTTCCAATGATGACATGTAGATGGATGTAAGACTAATTGAAACTATTATAGTTCAACCCAAAGGGAGATTTGCTTAGGCTATTATAGAAATGACTATTGAATCTTAGGAGAAGGACTTCAATCAAGAGGAGTCATGTTTAGGGATAGAGGAAACAAACTAAATGGAGTTGGGTCAAGAGGAAGAAAAAATTATGGCTCCTTCTTTAACTAAGGTAAACAAGACATGGATCTTCATTACTTTGCAAATTCTAGCTATTCAAGAAGGTGAAGCTAGTTCAAAGGAAGCATTTTAAACTATACCAATCCAACAATTGGTCTTAGTAGAATTAGCCCATCATGTTCCCCTTGGTTCCCACCCCCACCCCCATTTGGTATGGTTACTATATTGCTTAAAAACTTGGGCACAATCTAATCCTTTTACCAACCTATAGAAAAATAAGCCCAAATGTTTGCCACTTTAATAACCCAATTGTAAAACCTAAGGAGGGAAATAGACGAGGTCAAGAAAGGAGAGAAATAGATGAGGTCAAGAAAGGAAAGCAAAACAGGCAAAGAAGATAGCCAAACAATATCATAATGAACACATGGCTCTACTAGAGTTGGATCAAAAGAACCAAAAAATTGGAAGTCTTTAGTAACAGTTGTAGGAAATTAATTAACTATTACCAAAGCCAGGCTATAAGAGGCTATTATAAAGCTTACTATACTTAGGTGGAGGTGGGAGGAAGCCAAAGGTGAAGCTAAAGTAGTAGAGGGGAAAAGGACCATCTAAAGGAAAATTTAGATCCCAAATCAGTTATTACAAGTAGAGTTATAACAACATAAGCTTGTAATAAAAGTTAGGAGTCCTCCATTAAATACTACATTAGCAAAACTCAAGGAATATGTGTTCAAATGGGAAGGTAATCCAACTATAATAGGCATTGATGTGAATAGGCTCCAAGAATATACCTTATTGCTATAAGACCATACCCTATTCTCATGTTTTGAATAGCTTATTGAGTTGACAAAGATGGTAATAATTTTTTTATAAAGGTGGATGAAAGTAAATACAATCCAAACCATTGCAAAAATAATTGCAACAACCTTCACCAAATGAAAGGTTGATGAAATTTTTTATTAACACAAGATAGTTGTTTATACCATAACCTTTAATTTCTTATGCCACAATTTCCACATTTTTCGTACTCGCCATTGGGGGTGATCACTTCCTCTAATTGTTTTAAGAACTTTTTGAATGAAAGTGAATACATTATTCCAAAAGGAAAAAATGAGTGGGTTTTCACCACCCCTATTGAAGAATTGGAATGAAACCCTTCTCCAAAATCCAAACCTACTACTTCAGTTAAACATCATCACAATCTAATAATGCCTACTCCTCTAAATCACAAGTGGGGCAATGTTAAGTGTAGTAAATATAATTACTAAAACTATTGTAGTAGTTAGGTAATTAAGGAATTACCTAAGTAAGGTTGACTTGCATGCTACCTCCTTTTTTATTTAAAGGGGGTTGTTGTTGTAGCTAATAACTAAGTGGAGAGGAAAGACAATGTAAGAACAAAAATAAGGTTTGCCATTTACATAGTCACCACTTGTCTTGGTAGTGGCTAACTACCTTAAAGAGGGAAGTGATTTGGATAAAGGAAGTGAACTTTGGGCATGAAAGTAACATATTTTATGCCTTTTTTTTTTGGAGGGGTGAAATGAATGTGTTGGGTTGTGAGAACAATAAATAGTAGGAAACAAGTTTGTGGAGGGTCTAATTTGAGTAGCAAGAAACATTGTGCACTTGATGTGAGATGGAAATTTATAAGTTATTTGTTGTGCAACATTATTCTAATGTAGATTTTATTTTTTTGTTTTCTTCCTTGTTACTACAATAGGATAGTTTATTATATTGTGAATGGTACAATTTGACTTGGCTTTTTTCACCTTCATTTTCTTATTTTCTAATAGTTTCCATTTTATTTCCATTAACTACTATAAACAATGTAAGGTTAAATCCAACCATGTATTAATAGCAATATATTACTCACCTTGTAAATGTTTATTTGTAGTCATATCCTAGTAAAGCTATCGGTCTTGGTTTTAATTGCATAACTTTAACTCTATTGCGTCTTGAGAAAAAACTATTTTCCAAAGGGCACAAAATATGTAATTCCATGGATTTACAATTTTTTTAATCCATGATAATCAAATTTTAACCCAATTTTATATGTGTGGACAACAAACTTATTATAAAACACTACCTCCAACACAATATTTGCAAAGATATTTTCAAATGTCAAACTAATGAGCAATGAAGTTCAAATCATCCATAAATTACATCATAGAATGCATCTCAAATCCAAAAACTCAACCTAATTAACCTCATACCAAAAAATGTACCTTTAAATCTAACATATTTAGAGGCAATGTTGGGCATGTAAGTGTAATGGCCATGTACGTATGTATAAATGTGACATTGTCGTCATTTGCACTTACCCCATGTAAAAACTTTTATCCACATATACATCTACACATGGCAAATTGTAATAAATTTTCAATACATTTACATGAGGTGTAATTTAGTTATGATAATGTGCACGGTCATTGTAATGATTTCCTATTTATTAAATTTTTTATTTTTTATTTTTTTCATTTTTCTTTGTACATTGCCTTTTCATGTTAATGTTTTTCTCGAATGATTTTCATCTTTAAGCTTGTTAGATTTTTATTACAAACTATTAGATTTCTATAAGATTTATTTTGTGATTGGAACCTAATACAATGTGAACATGATTTTAACACTTTTGTCGATTTTTGTGCATGTGTTTATGTGTGTGACTTTTTTAATTTCAATTTTTTGGGTGCTAATCTATTAGTGCACAATAGGATACTTGCTATTCTAAATTTGATATTGACTCTTTATTGCTTTGCAATGCCCTTTCATTTACTTGCAATTACCATGGTTAGTTATAAAACTAAAACCCAATAGAAATATGTTTCTTGATTATTTACCATCCATTCTTGATGGTGTGTTGCTGTGTTTTGGTTCACTTTCGCCAAATATTACAACTGTTTAATGTGGGGGTAATGCCCTAACAACAAGGCATTAACATGGTGTAATGACTAACACTATGCCTACAATGGCTTATTTCTCAATCAAATAGAGCAGCCACCAAGGTAATCTCAGTTGGTTCGGCTGCATTTTTTATGCAAACCCTAACCCAATCACCACCCATGGCTAGCTTGTAGATTGATGGTAGCCACATCACAACTTGCCAATGCCCTAACTTTTCAATTCCTCCTTTGTCAGAATCTCATGCATACGCTCAGTTGTTGTCATTGATTGTTGTTGCCCACAAAGAAGAACCTTTTGCTTGAGATTAAAAAAAACATCCATCAAGGTTATTTCAACACACACACAAATCTTAGGTTGTTGCCAAATATTGTCACCTATAAAGGAGAACCTCTTGCCATCAACCTACACAAAGTTAGGTGGGATTGCTAGCTTCAAATTCATGTTTCATAGTAGTAGGCTTAGGGGCCATAATTGTAGGCCAGAACATTTAACAAATTACAACTCATTTTGTTGCACCAAGGTTTAGATTCCAGATTCATATCTATATGTTGGCATTCATGGTGCAATGGGAAGGACCTCATTGAGGCGAAATTCCATAACTTTGGATCTTCAACTTGGTGGTGATCGGTGGGAGGGAATCAAAAATCCTTCAGGCTCAAACTTTGAGGCTCATTGTTTTCTTGAAATCAATTGTTGTCATTTGACACATAGCCATCTACATTCATTGTGTAACCATTGCAAATTCCAAAGTCTAGCTCTAAGTTTTTGCTTTGAACCATTATCATTTGTTAGATGTGATACTTCCTTTAGTCCCTCCTTAGAACTTTAGGTTTCATTAAAAAAAAATGTATTTGAATCATTTTTTGCCAATGTAGCATCATTTAGTCGTGAAACCTTAAACCCCCTCTCTACTTTTAATCTTCCTTTAAAAATAAACTCATGGATTTATGTTATTAAAAAATCAGAATAGAAATGAGTATGAACAAAGTAGGGTTTTCAAATGCAAAACTCCCATGGCTAAGTTGATGTTGGGTTTAAATGGGAAGGTGCATCATGTCAAATGCAAAATATGTTCCAAAATAGAAGGGAAGGAAAAACTTTTAGCCCCTAAATTGGACAACCTTTGGAAACATGGTGGTATGAGCAAAATTTTAGTTATAATCCCAAATGTTTGTAAAGTTGGGGAACTTTAAATGGAAAAAAAAATTGTTTGTGCAAAAAATGATCTTTATGCAAATGTTAGGAAGGACTTATAGCCAATCAACATTTTTGTGGTGCTACTACAAAAAGGAAGAAATTATCATTGGTCTAGTTTGCTATTTGTTCCATTTAATATCTAAAGGCAAACCTATGATGGATTTTGAAAATATTCAAACAAATTATTGCACCTTCTTGATATCAAGGATTTTCCAAAAACACACTAGTATAATACAATTGGGTGATGGACTGCAACTTGCATGCATGAGCTAGTAGTGAACAAGACTAAAAATTTGGTTCAAGCTATTACATTTATCTCCTTTTTGTGTGATGAAGTTACAACCATGGATTAATAGTCTTAGGTTTCCATCCATGCATATGTGGTGGAAAATTGGTAGAAAATTCATTTGTTGTTATCCTTGCAATGAATGTTGATGGGACCACTTCTAATAATACAAAGAGAATTCTAGTGGATGTCACAATTTTGTATGGCGGTTTGACTTAAGAAACAATTGCTTCAGAGTGAATTACATTTGGAATTGATGAGGTCAATGTGTTTAGGGTGTAGGACTAAGGTAATGGAAGGACCATAATGTTCCATTCATGATTAGTGTACATTACATGAACCATCACAAGAATTTGGCAATGCAAAAATTGTCAAAGTTGGCCATTGTGGGGAAGATTGAAAAGGTTTGAAAATTGTCAATAATGTTCAATAGTAGTGTTTTAAAGTTGCAACTAAGGTCATTGATGAACTCAATAAAAGAATTCTTACATAAAAGGTGATGAATGTTTTAAGGTTAGTTTATTTGTAGTATTGGTTAAAATTCTCATGTGAGGAAACCTTCACCATCTATCTAGTTATATTGAAAGGGTTTTATACTTAGTCCAAGAATCTTGGATCAAACCAAACATGGATCTTTGCAATTATTGATGTGAACATTCCAAACTTGCAATGTCATTTCTTTGAGATCACTATGAAGTTTAATGTGTAATGGGCTATGGGCTATGGACTAGCCCTTGGATTTGAATATTTTGTCTAATCTTTGGGGAAAAAAATCTTGTGATGCATAATTATGTGTATGTCTTTATAAGTTCCTGAAGGTGGTAGAGTTTAAATTATGCGGTTTTTAGAAAACAAAAAGAATTTTTCAACACAAACAAGATTTCAAAATTGACTATGTCAACAATTGAATTTGGTGTTTTGCATGTATGTGCCACCTTTCTATATGGTTGATATTTTTCATCATGATGATGGCATCACATCAAGGATTGAAGAAAAAAGCATGACCTTAAGACTTTTGGCTTGAGACTTTGGATCACCAATTTAGTGACAATGTTATAACCTACAACCTATTATGTACTATGTAGATGCATAACTTGTTTTTTCAAAGCATCATGGCCACCCAATTTTTAGAAACATAGTGGATGTTATTATAAGTTATGTTGGCAATTTGGCAACGATTTTCCTACTATCCATGACAATTTTTTTCAACGGTATTTAATATATCCTTTTATGAAATTTTCATTTTCTTTTGTTGCATTAAAAATTTCCATTTTGGTTTTGCTATGCTTATTGTTCTAGTTGTTTCATTGTGCAAGTTTATGAAAAAAAATTATATCCTCAAATAAGCCCAATTTCCAATATGATGTTGACCAATTTGGCCTATGAGTAAGGTTCTTATTCATTGGGGGTATTTGATGGTTTTTAATGTATATCGGATCTAATATGTGGCTTGGAAGGTAGGATCATGCACTGGCACTAGGTGCAATGTCCTTGAGGACAAGGCTTCAACTCCTTCCATTGATGCTTCATTTTAATTTCTAACTAAAAACTTGTTGCCAAATTTTGCCACTCCAATTTTTCATAGCTCACCAAGAGGTTTCACAATCTTTTAATATTATAACCTAAATCCCTACTTTGTCAAACTTGAAGTAGTCACTATTCGCATATATGATGCAACTTGAAATAACCAAATACTCAAGCCCTCCAATGGGGAAAATCATCGTATGTTCTTTCTTTCTTTTCTCTATGGAACCACTCAAAAGATATCTAGCATATGACAATAGCCATTTACTGTGTTAGACCAAATGCACAAGTGACACATACGCTACTTCCAAGAATCCTTTACATGCCGAGTGGTGGCAATAAAATAGCATTTCTAGTATGTTTTGGATGAAGTATGATAACCAAATAGTGTGCTTTGGGCTGGTGAGTATGCCCGTATATTATCAGTGGCTTGCAATAATGTGGGCAAAAAGGAAATGACTTGGCCAATCATAATGTTTGGCCCAGGTTGTAAATGATCTATCACTCTACTAAGTTCACATTATTAGGTTTATGGGTGAGGATATGAGAGCAATGAACTTTGCACCTTGGATGTGCTACATATTGATAGAGATTCAAATTGGAGTTGCCATTGGGTATGATGCTTTTGTCCTCAAAATCTAGTAGCAGATTCTTTTTTCACAAGAGAATTTGTTACAAGAAAACAAATCATACATTTTGACGGACGGTCTTCATATCATGAATAATAATTAAAAAATTGAGTACAACTTTGCATGCAAATCTCCAGAGGAAAAATGTAAGGTGGGTTGTCTCCTTTGTGCACTAGTTACCAAGTAAACAAACAAAGTCAAACCCATCCAATTCCAAAAGAAAATTGCAACAACTGCTCAGACAAAACACATAAGATCGAGCTTGGAATGTTTTTTTCTGCAAAATGTTAGCTGCAAGCATGAGGTGCATGTGTTAGTTGAAAAGAGAAAATTGGAAAGAGGAGAATCCATGAAGGATGGAAAAAGAAGAAGGATGGGGGGACAAACAGAAGAGGACAGAAGCAAACAGAAAAGGAAACAAACAAGAGGATGAGATTTAAGGGGAAAGCTGTTCCCATAGTAAAAGCACCCACCAGAATGTGCCCAGCATCAATGAACATAATTCAATCTGTGTTCATTGCTCATTTGAGTGTTCATTTCTGTTAATCACATTCTAGTGTCAGCAAACATGCCTTCTGACATATTTGTGTTTTGAAATCATATCTTGGTGGCATCACAATTATAAGGTGTATTCAATATGTTAAATGTAAGAAACTGGCAAATCTGGGCTATGACCAGCCCCAGGCAGTTAGTTCCATGCAAAATGTGCAGGGATAAATGGACCAAGGATGGGGGGCCGTTCTGGGAATGAATGCAGTCTGGTGCAATTAAAGGCTAGAGCCCAGCACGGGACTTGAATTCCCAGAACTGCCCACTCCAAGGTCCTTCTTCTCTGGCACAAAGGATCTGGTAGAATTGTACCAGCTATGATTTTGTTTGAGAATGAGAGGAGGCACCTTATTATGCACAAGGTTTGAGGAACCGTGTGTGTAAGGCGCCTCCTCTGTTAAGCCAGAAATATTAATGAGGATAAGGCGGGCCTCCACATAAATATACACTCAACATCGAGGAGAACAGCAGCATCTTAAGACACTACAGTCCAATTGTTGTGCAAGCAAGGCCTGATTCTCTCGACAATAGAGTCCTTCCATCCGTCTGGTATGTGCAAGTCAAGGTCTGATGCTCTTGACACTAGAATCCTTCCATCGGTCTGGTGGGTATGTACAACAGTCTGATGCTCTTGACACTAGAATCCTTCCATCGGTCTGGTGGGTATGTACAACTGTCTGATGCTCTTGACACCTAGACTCCTTCCATGCGTCTGCTATGTGCAATGTCCCGATGCTCTTGACGCACTAGAGTCCTTCCCATCCGTCCCGTATGTGCAAGGTCTGTTGCTCATCAAGGATCTTGAGAGCAGATTCTGTTCAGGTGGTCATAGATTGCAGAATTTGGTGCCAATTTTGAGGGATGTGTGCTTGTGGAAACAAAACTAAAGTGGGATTTCTATTCCTATTGTATTCCTATTGCCTCTCCCTCGCCCCTCGCGCCCCACCCCCCAAACATGTTCCCAATGTGTTCCCCAATATGTTCCCAATAGCTTCTCCCTTTATCCCATATCCTTTGGCCTCTAAGTTCTCCCATATCTTGTAACCTATATATATAAGTAGCCCAAAGGAGGATCTTACAACATACATATTTTGGGATTGTCCAAAGCTCGTCTCGGTTATTTTGTGATGGGCCAATGAAAGATTGCCAATCACAAAAGTGAAAAAAATTGAACTTTGGGGATGGGATGTTCATGACTAACGAATACGTAACCATGTTGCCAAGCAAAGATATTGGCCTAGGCCAAAAAAATGGTGACAAATGGTTTTAGGACCATAATTTGTCCTATAACCAATGAAAAGCATGAATGTGTAGTTGTCACAAATGTCATTTTCACGTGATTAATATTTCACAAATGAAAAAGAAAAAAATATTAACTATATAATAATCAATTAACCAACTCATTAATATTAATTTTCATTAATAATTTTAAATTTAAATAAATAACAAAAACAAAAACATTAACCAATTAATAATTGATATCTCAATATTAATTAATTAATTAATTAACTTATTATATATTATTTATCAATTAATTAATAAATATGTAACCTAGGCTAAATAGGTAGGCAAACATAAGTAGATAAGTAAATAACTTAGGCTAGGTGGGTACACAAGCGTATGTAAATAATCAAGTTAGTTAATTTGCTTAAATGAAATTTAAATATAACTTTATAAATACACCCATGAAAACATACCCCATTATATCCCTAATAGAACTTTGCAAAAATACACGTATATTTCCAAAAATTTTTTAATGCACCTATGTATACCACTAGGGGATGTGTTGACACTTTAATATTGCAACTAAGTTTGGTTTCATTTGCAACTAATGGGACATATGAACATGATTATGGATGAAAACAATATTAGAATGTAGGATGAATAAGTCATTAGTCACAAATGTAATTGTAGCATAGTTGCAAGAATGGTCAAGTGTGCAAAATAGTTGCAAAGATGATTAAAGTTAGTTGCAAATGACGATTTGTTGCATGTAGTTGCAATTGCGTTGGATGTTTTTTGGGAGATTTCTTCTAGTTAAAAATTGCCCCCACCCCCCTTGCATCTCCTCCACAAAAACATGAGCCTTTTGGTTGTAGGTTACTTTGTATCATCAATTGTCTAAAATGTATATTCCTAATTGCGATTGACAATTATTTTTGCTAACACTAATATCCTTTATCCATGAGGATGGGCATGTAACACCAAAAGTAGTAACTAGAAGTGGAATTTTTAAAAGATGGGTAGTCATGGGATATACATAATAAACCTTATGGGTCTTACACAAGAGGATTTTTTACTAGGGACCTTTGGGTTCAATTATGGTTGAGTTACTTATTTTGAATTAGTCACAAATAAAAATGAATTGGCTTGACTTCACTTGAATTGAAACACTAGATCCTTGATAAAAGGATGCCAAATAATACAAAGATTCATCCATTAAAAAATGACTATTTAAAAGACTATCATGCACAACATGTAAATTTGTAATTGATGATTTTTATTATAAATAGATAAAAGGGGTGAATAATTCATTCACTCTTCTTTCAAGTATTTAAGGGGTTGTGAAAAGAGTTTTGAACTCAATTACCTTTTCCATACTTTCATGTTGTTAGCCTATTATCAAGCCTTCTAATAGGACTTTGTGTGTAGGAAATTATAATATAATAAACTCATCATGTATTGTTGTATTGTGAAAACATCCACAAGGGAAAGCTTATGTGAATTTGATGAGTGATCCTTGTAAAGTGAGGTCTTTTAAGTGCATGCCATTAACTCCTTTTTGGGTGTAGCATACATAAAGACCACGTTTTAAGCACGTGAGCAATCATAACTCAAAGTAAGTTTTTTACTTGTTTTATGTGATTTTTAATGTGTTGTGTGTGGGATTTTAGTTCATACAATCCATTTTTGGTACTTGAAGGGATTTCATTAGAAAATAAAACTCATAAGTTTGGACCTTCCTAATCTTTTTACCTATCATCATAGTTATATTAATTAATTGTGGGGTGCATCCCTAATTTTTTATTCTTCTTTTTTAAGGCAATCAGCCACTTTGATTACCCCATCACAAAAAAATTCAAACTTCATACACTCCCCCCAAATAGAAATTTGCAATTTTAGAAGTGTTGGCCTTTGGTCCACATGTATCAATTGTGATTAGGGTAAATTTTGTGAGGTAATGTGTGGTGTTATTGGGAAAATATTTGGGAACACGTTGAGAATAGGGATGTGATAGGAACACATTGAGAACTTGATGGGAACTTGGTAGGAACAAATTGGAAACATCCACAAGAAAAAATTAATCAAACCTCACAACTCTCCCCCAAAGGAAAAAAATTGAACATCTCAAGTGCATGTTGCATCACTTCATTAAAAAAGTAGATTTCTATTCCTACTTGTGCTTGTCACCCTTTTTTTTATAGAAAAATATTCATCTTTTTATAATGGATATATTCATTGTTGAAGATATTATTTGTTAATGTTAATTAGTTAGGAGGTGCATTGAATTTTATTTTTTATTTTTTAAGTAGCCATTTTGATTCACTTATCAGAAATTTTTGGAAACATTGGGCATCCCAAAATAGAAGCACATAGGTGCTTCCCTTTGAACTTTATACTTTATATATATGTAGTGAAAGTTCAAATTTGGGCAAAACATATTGCACATAAATGTGGTGTTATTGGGAACATCTTGGGGGACACATTGGAAACTTGATGGGAACTGCTTGGGAATTATATGGGAACACATTGGGAGCATACAAAAACACATCCCTCCCCAAAACTCAAAAGAAAAAAAACTAGGTCTTCATGAATGTTATCAGGAGCATGAAAATTACAAAGAGGGATGACAAAATAAGAGTTTTAAATTTAAATCCAAAATATGAAACAAAAGAAGCAAAACAAAAACACAAAATGTGCAAGACCAAAATACAAATATGTTTTTATTCCAATAAATTAAAAAAACATAAACACAAAAATAACATAATAAGGTTATGATCATATTTCAAACTAATATTAAATAAACTAAAGGTAATGAGGGTTTTATTTCTATTATACTCATTTGTGGACTTAGTTTAAGGAAAATTTTGTGTAGGTTTCCATGTGCCCATCGACTAAGTAAGTTTCTAAAGAGGTTTCTTAACTACAAGTGAATTATGACTTAAATATGATTTAATTAAGAGTAAACAAATAGTTAACTATGAATCAATAATTGATGAACTAGAAGTTATTTAAAAGTGAGAGTTAACTATAAGTGAATTGAACCAAGACTTAGCTAATAATTAGTTAAAAGTTAATTACAAATCATGGATGAACATTAATATGAATGAACTTTATTTTATAACTAATATGTTTGTTTATTTGTTACTTAAGATTTTAATTTATTGTATTAATATTTTAATCATTTTAAAATTTATGAATATATATAGCTAATTAGTTAAGTAATTAGTTAGTTATTTGTTTGCTTAATTATATAATTTTAGAAATTTAAAAGGAGGACAAAATATATGAAATAATTTTTTTAATTACAACCTAATTGCAACTTTAAAAATTATTCCATATGCTTTGCCCTCCACTTCCATATTGAAATTTGTACAATGAGGAGGCTTTCTCTTACACTTTCACATAAAAAACACATGTTATTTGGAATGAACCAACCAAAGGAACTTAACCCTAAAGGTTAAACCTAAAAGAAATTTAAAACATTTACATACTAACCCCTTAATTTATTTACTTCCATAACCTACCTACCCACCCATCTAGGTAGTTTAAAGAAATACCTATGCCTACTTACCTACCAACCTAGTTCTAACTACTTAAGTAGGTAGGTAGTTTAAGGAGGTACCTATGTTTACCTACCTACCTACACAAGTATTGACTTAAATTTATTTTGACAAAAAATTGAAAATGACTTGTGCCATATTTTTATTATGCCATGTACCACAATCTAAAATAATTTAAAATAGACAATGAGGATCCACTATCTATTTTTAAAACAAAATTTCTCAAATCTTTTTTAGTTGTCACATGTCATTATGTAAGTTGCTGATTTTTATGTTAATATATGGATGACATAGAATATTATATGAATAAGATTGAATAAAGGTCCATCGTATTCAAGCTTTAGAAGACTAAGGTTTTTTTTTTTTTTTTCATCAAAATATCCCTCCTTTTAGCTAGTTATTAACTTATTGAAATGTTTATTGTGTTTAAAACATCAATGTGTTTTGTCCATAAAAACACACACATATATAAGAATTCTCTTGAGGTGGGACATGTTGAATTTAAGATAGTATTATGTGATAGTTAGATAACTTCTAGAATGGTCCATACATATGGTAATGGACATGTAAAAGGCCATGAAACATAATCCTTATTTTCCATTTTGTTGAAGAGGATTTTGATATAAAATAAAGATTGGATTTATCAATGGATAGGCCTTTTAAGTGTGAAATGAACTTATTACCTCATCAAAATATATGTAAATAATTATGTTAAGACAAAAACTTGTCATTTGCTAATACTAATGAAATCTAAATTGCTAGTTGATTTGCTATTGCACCAAATATTAAAATTCCATAGGATTCCTATACTTTCACTATATTTGTTATAGGGCCAATTTGGAATTTTAACTGAACTTGAGGTGCAAGAAGTAGGAGGTAAATTGTCCATGTGGGTGCAATTTCATCTTCAAACTCAAAAATCCAATTCCACAATTTAGGCACCATTATAAGATTTTGTGATTATTTGCACTATTTAATACAAAAACATTTTTGGCTTTTGTATCTTTCCTAAATTGCAGTTATTTGGCTTCTAAACCTCTTTTGCTAAGCACCTTTGGTCTACATATTATGCTAGAAAATATTGTTTTCATTTGTATGCATAGATTTGAATTTAATTCCCCTTAAAGTATCGATATATCATAGATACAACTATATCTTACAATGATAGCTATGTCCACAAGATACACATGTGATGGTTTATGTTATCTTGTGCATAAGTTTGGACTTCCAAGGCTTTGGGAATTGTAATTTAACCATCACTACAAGAAAATGTGACTTTTTAGAAGGTCCAACTTGATTAAAATGTCCACATTGACCAAAGGAGATGGTTGTTTTCACTAAAGGCTTGGGGCATGGAAGACACGAGTTACTTTTGACTGAAACATTTAACTAAAGTGGCATTTTTGACCATGTGACAAACCAAACATTTAGTCAAAAAGGCTAGAGGTCCATCAAGATGACCAAGATTAAATCAAATTGACCATATTCAATAACCATTGTGATTTACAATTAGTCAAATTGGCCATTTTGATTTGACATTTAGTCAAATCAACCATACGAATTTGGTTATTTAACTTACAAGTTTATTTTGCTTAGGGCACATATTGAACCTAAATTTGTAGTTAGTAGGCTTTAAGTTAGGCATATTACACTTAATAGGTATTTAAAAAATTTAATAGGTTACCTACATGTTACCATTACACACATGTAGGTACTTAAACTTGGTACATTAATTAGTTGATAATCAATAATTGATATAATATTCAATAATTTATGATAATATTTAATTTAATTAATCAATCACCAATTTTAAAAAAATTAATAACCAATACCTAATTTATCCATCAATTTTATCTATTTTTTGGTTAACAATAATTAATTATATATTAATTGATAATTATTAATTCGTAGTGATTAATCAATAGTTAATAATAAATTATAAAGTATAAATAATCAGTAATTAATAGTAAATAATCATTATTCAATAGTTAATATTTAATAGGAAATAATCAATTAGTAATCATTGATATTATTTATTTATAATTGATAATAATTAATCAATCATTATATTTAGTTTTATTAATTATTTATTTATTGAGTCAATAACATGTAGTAGCTTACTAGGCGTAAGTACCCATTAGTTATCTAAGTAGATATTTGGTACATGGTATAACCTCCAACTTAAAACAAATCTAAACAAAAAAATCAATCAAGTTTATTATAATATGTTGACAAAAAATTTCAACTTTTGAAGTGGTAATCCAATGGTAAAAACTTGACTCCCCAAAGTGGAGGTGAGGAGTTCAAGCCCCCACACATACCTAACCTACCTTAGCTTTATATGGCTTAGATAGCTAGCTTAAGCTGCCTAGGCAAATAGGTCTAAAGTTGGCCACCTAGTTTAAGCTACCTAGTTTAAAAGGCCTAAGCTAAATAACATAGGTAGGTAGGTAAATTATTTTATTTTATTTTATACATTAATTATTAGGTAATGTAGCTAATTAAATTTATTAATTCATATATAGATAAATATGAATAATTATAATTATATATATAACATAATATATATTATAATATATAATGTATGTTATTATTATTTAAAATTAAATCATATATAGTTGCTGTCAAAATATTGTTAATTAGAAATTTAAAAATGCAATTAAAAAAAACCAACCAAAAAGATCACCAAAAATACCTTGGAGTCAAAATGGTTAGGTCCAAAACGACTTGTCCAAAATGACACCTTAGTCAAACTAGACATGGGCCATTTGGGGTACCTTTTGACTAATTTTCCCAATAAAAAAATTTTGTTTACTTCTAGTGCATTATAAAGAATATAATGTCAAAGGCGGGAACCAAAATGTTGACATTTCAAGATGACGATGAAAATTTTGGAACAATGTTTTGGACAATTTTGAAGATGAAACACATTATGGGTAATCATCATCAATTGGTGATGATAGCAATTACAAAGATTTAATTGGTCATGGAACTCACAACCAAGAGCTACACATTTGTTACTGGATGTAAATGTAAAAACAAGTTTATTTACACCCAACTAAGTCACATATACATTCAACCTTCTTGGTACAAGGCCTCAAGGAACAAATGACTTGGCAACATTACAAAATTATGTTACAACTGTGCAACATGTGCACCAAGTGTTTAGTTATTTATTCAAATTGTCCCAACATAAGTTGTATTGCGACAATTGGCATCTCAACATAAACATCCTTAACCTCCAAAAACTTTATAGGTTTATGTGATTCAAAACATTTATTGTAATAAATTACAAGTGCATCATATTTCAAGAGCATTTGCATTAGTGAAAGACAAGGAAAAATAAACCTTTCAATTGCAATGAATAGATTGGAACCTTTGAATAATTGTTTGACTTTCCCTTGGGATTCATCCTATTTACTATTTAAAAGTCTTTTTAGGATTAATACCATTGTGACCATTAAATGCACAATGCGCATATCCCATAATCCTTTTTAAATATATAGACAAGTTTTAGCTAATATTTTTTCATTTTTTTAAAAAGGTGATATTTAATTACATTGCTTGCCTGGACAATGTATATCGGTTGCCTACATTTACTTTTGAAGTTGAACAAATTACAAAAAAAATTAATTAAAAAAAATTGAATCAACAAAATATGAATGTTAAAAATTTACATCTAGGTGATCATCCAAACATCTTTTAAACCCATCCAAATTGATTTTTTAAAAAAAATCAAATGCATCTTAAGAGAGAAAAAAAAAATCCCATCCATTTAACCTTTGGGCTTCACATATCTTTAGGTCTTATGATGTTGATTTGAACATTAACATGCATACCCATCCTTGATGTGTATAGTATACTCCAAAAAAATAATAAATTGTATTACATTTTGTCAACAATTAAACCTTTCCTTGAACTTTATTTAAGTTTCTTTTTGTATGCTAGTAAGTTACATAAAAAATCTAACATAGTACATATATGTACTAAAATTGTATTGAAAGAGAAATTGGAACTACCATTGCATCACTATGAAGATTATTCATAAAAAGTTTGGATTCAAAATTGCATAATTTAAACATCAATGTTTGACAACAAATCCATAAGACTTTTATGTTGAATAAAAGTTTTGGAAACACTTCAAAAGCTATGAACTTAAAAATTGTTTTCCAAAGTTTTATTTATAAGAAACCATTATTGGTCATGGTTTTGACCAACATATTGATTTCATGAAATGCATCCAAGGCATTGTTAGAGAGACATAAAACCATAAATCTCTAAGAAATGATGACACTATATAGTAGTGCAAAACTAGATGCACGAAAGTTCACAATGTATGTAAAAGGAAACGGAAGAAATCTCTTATTATCATATTTCTTAAGATGGAATCTTCCTTCAAGCTCATACTTTATTTCAATGTCAAAACTCATAACATGGGCCTTCATGCCCTACTTATGACCCCATAAAGAAAAAACATCAAATTTTAATTTGATTTTCACAGCCTAGAGGAAATAAATCCCAAATGGATTGTCTTTATCTTTGGAAGCAATTGAGTCTAAAAATTGGTGAACATCACCTATGTTGATCCAATAAATGTCATTGATAGATTTGAAAGCATATTTGAATTTTTCCATACCAAAGACCCTCCCCAGTTTGGCCAACCTTTGGATGAATTTACATTCATAAAAAATAAAGATGAATTACAACAAATTGGTGATCAAGAAAACCCATTGGCATTCCAACTACTTGTCTCTAGACTTTGTCTCCTAAAAAGGATTAAGCAATGGTTCATAAACTAAATGTTGATTGCACTTAATCAAGTATGTTGTTAAACCCAATCCAATAACCATGTTTTGGTATAGATTAGTTAAACCATCTAGTTAGGTCATGTTTTTGCTTTCATGGATAAAATCTCACCCATAAAATTAATTCATGATTGTGTTTTAGAAAGCATTGGTGACTAAAGGTATGATGGGTATTAATCACTTGTGAAATATCACCACCTAAATTGCCTTAATTTATAATCAAATGGATTGTTTCATAGCAATGGGCATTGTCTATCACGAAAATATTATGAATGCAATTAGGTGAATTAATGGAAGAATTAGGCGTATAATCAAAAAACCAAATCATAGAAAAATAAACCTTCATAAAAGTCTTATATGAGTTTAAATGTGATTTCATCCATTCGTTCATAATCAGGATCAAGGCCATATAAGCCACATTGATGAATTGAATTAAAATAGAGAAGATAAAATCATGAACATCGGTTAACCATCTATAATATAATTTGTGTTGAAAGGCAAAATACCCATCATGTATGGTAGTTTAACATACACGATTGGGAGTTTTGGGACAATGCTTTGAATTTCATTAAAAAATATTTAACCAATCCTTTAATAGAAGAATTGAATCCATATTTTTTTTAAAAAAATTTCTAAGTTTTCAAACTGAACATTTAAAATAATGAAAATCATCAATGGTGGTGCCCATGTGTGCCTGTGCATCCTTTCACATTATTACAAATGGCATGTGATCATCATTTGAAATGTTTTATAATAACAAACAATAATATGAAGCCATTGAACAATATTCTTCCGTGACTATTTGTTTATGATCATCATTTGATTTGTAATTCATGCATGTATTATTTACATGATTCTTGGGACCCTTCAAACGGACAACCAACTTGAAAAACAACTTGTGAATCATAGATGTAAGATAGTAGAAAACACTAGTGAAGTCACAGGACACCTCACTTTAAAGTGGAAACTAAAGGTCCATGTTGTGATAAATCACAATTACTTTATTATTGAAACAAAATGGTTTACTTGCAAAAAAAGATCCATGGGTATGTGCAAGGACTTCATTAACCATTATGCCATCAAGTGTTGCAACCCCACTTTGGGGCTAAGTGTGAGAATGCAACTCACACTCCCAAAAGTGGGAAAATGGAGTCCTTCGGGACTCCCAAAATCTCAGAAGATGATTTGAGGGGTCAAATCTCCTCGTCTTGTTGCGTCTTTATATCAATGGAAAGGTCTTGAAGAGTAGATGCCCAAAATGGCCTCGCATTGGCCATTTGGACATCTGCAGCCCAAGTTATGGGCAAAAGAAGGGCCGGGAGTCAAACTGTCAATTTGACTCCCGACCACTAAAAGTCGGGAATTGACCTCTTCTCAACGTCGCCTCAAGGATTACAACACGACGTTGGAAAGCTCTTGACAAGAGCTACAACTTTAGTTCAGACCTTGTCCCGATCCGAGATCGGGGCGAGGAGCTATGAGTGTCCAAAGTCCCGGGACTCCAACCTGGGACAATTTTGGGACTCCAACTTGGGAGTCCCGGGAAAAAGAGCCATTTGGATGTAGCCTTGGCGGAAAGCTGCAGAGTATACTATATGGGGGAAGGTGGTGGCTTCCCTCGAGTTCGGGCCGTGGTGAGTCTTGTGTGTAAAAGTGCCCGTGGCTTGTCCCAATACCCAAAGGTGTTTCTGAATGCTAACTAACTTTCTTGTGGTTGGTTTTTGGATGCAGATTCAAGCTTGATCTTCTAGTCCATCTTCCTAGTCTAATCCCGGGACTTCTAGCACGCCCCTCTACCCCCTTTTAGTGCTGGAAGTCGGGAGCGCCCCTCAAGTCCCAACTTTCCGCAATTTTATAGAGTTGGACCCTCAAGTGGGTTTAACAAGGGACTTGGGAGTGCGTCATCAAACCTACCCAATTCTCAAACTTGTGATGTTTTTCCAAATCTATATTGATGTTGGGCACACCTAAACATTGCTAAGAGGAAGATTAAATCATCAAAGCCCTTAAAGAAGAAATGTTAACAAACCTAACATAAACATTAAACCTTACAAACAAAAACAAAAAATAATAATTATGTGTGAATGGGACGCACACAAGAAACAAGAAAAGAATCGAAACACTTAAGAATTAACACTTTTGATAATAAGGAAATAGAATGAATGGAAATAACATTATTTGTCATAAAAGAAAAAAAAAAAAACATGAGATTTTTTACCAAATTTTCACACATGTTATCATTTAGAAATAATGTTGTTGTTTCCTTTCATTTACAAAGATGTAACAAATTTCACACATTTACTATAGATTATGAAAGCAAAAGATTTCTACTCTTAAATGACACCCAAACACAAGAACTAAAAGAATTGGCCACTTGCAAAAGCAACCATAATAGGAGATCAAGAAAAAATGTTTGAAATTTTTAAATGTGGTTATTTGATGACATTGATTTTTTCCATGTTTCCCTTTAAATAGTTCCTTTTGATGTGCTTATCCAATTCTTTCACATCTAATAGGTAAATGGGTATATGTATTTGGTTATATAATCATTGGGGGTGTGTTTTTATGTCTAAATAATAAATTTCTTGATATAGAAGACTAAAATTAATTTTATTGTTTTATGGAAAAACATTGTATTATTATTGAAAATGCATCTAAAATTTTAAAGAATTGATGGAGGATTATGAAGAATTTCAATACACTTGTCGATCAAGCTCCAATGATTGCATTGGAATATTGTACTTTGCACATTAAATAGGTGTGTAATAACTAGTAATGGAAAATCAGAAGATCCTCTTTGGGTTCTACCAATACACGCATATTGATTCCATGAGAAGATGAAGCAAATAAGTTACCTAGTGAAGAAATGCAAAAAATATTATTTTACATTGTATTGACAACATAATTATAGGGGGAAAACATAATAAAGTAGACATGAAAAATAATATGCCCAAAATCCAATTTATAGGGATCCAAAATCAAGAATTTAAAGTTCAAATGTAATCTAGGAGTATTCCAAATCCAATTATGGGTGAAAGCACGTTACATTGTCCATAAATAGTTATCACAAGATAATTTTTGCACTATTTTGAATTTTGTAATTAGCCATGAGTCTAAATAAAAGTGATTAATATGAGAAAGATGCAACACTACAATTTTTTATTTAGTATAATCACAAGGTGTTTCCATGGTATGGTGTAAACAAAAAGGAATCACAATGTTGTAGATTTCATTGCAACACGTTTTTGAACTGGCTTTCTAGGTATTTGGAGAAGATTTTATAGTAAAAATGTGAAATTAGAGGGGGATCACATCATAAACTCTCATTATGACATTGGTGCATATTTGAATAAGTCAATGGTTGATTAGAGTACATGTTTAACTTGTAGGAACTTGTTAAAAAGATTGCAATTTAACAAAAGGATTAAGAAATATTAGTTTTATGAAGAATTTGTCCATGAAATTTTGCATGCACAAAAAGACAACCATAATGAACAATCTTTTTCATGAAAACTTTAAGTTTGTCTTAAAATAATGATGTTCATATTAAATGATAAACAAATGTTTGGTAGTACATTATGTTATGATAATGTTGATGATTATGATTTTCTAAGTTGTAAAATGATTGCACATTAAAGATATAGTCGTGTAATTTAATCATTCTAGAAAGATAAATTGAAAATGTTAAATTATTGAAAAATGATAAACTACTATGAAACAAGGTGTTTTTATAGTTTTTATTAAATTATTAGTGTACAATTACATAAAAACAAAAGTATGAATTAATTTCATATTCATGATTTATAAAACTTGTCTTACTTTTAAAGCCAAAATAAATTATAGGTGATTATTAAAAGAATTCAAAGAGTGAAATTTTGTGTGTTACTACTTTTGATACTATATGTATTTCCAGTTTTGAGAGGAAGTGTGTACACCATATCATGGGAACATCACACATTGTACGAGTTTCATGAATGTTTTTTGAATTTTTATGACATAATAAACTTAAAAAAGAGTACCAACAAACTTGAAATAGTTCATAATCAATAAGTGCAAACTCAATGCACTTTCATATAATGTTTTTAGTGAATAATGAATTCAATGATAGTATGGTGTGATCACATTGATACCAAGGAGTACTTTTTGGGAGGATTTGATGAACAAGTGGGTTTATGTACCTTAAATTACAAGTTTTTTTAATTAAGTCTTTTATTCAATGAAAGTAATCATTTAGAAGCCCATCCTTTGAATTTAAGATTTTCATAAGGTAAATTATGTTTGATTTTTTTAATGATGAATGTATGATGATAACTTGCAAAATGGTTTGTGTGATTAAAGGTATCATGCTTCCACACCACTTCCATAATGTTAATTTAAACAATTATGGACTTCCACACATCTTCAAAAGTGTTACATCTCATGTGTTTTCACCCCCTTTAACAATGATGAACATAGTGGTTGATTATCAAAGTAAGAATTAGATTATTGAATTTGAGAAAATCCACACATTATGTGTCTATGTTCAAGTTTTCTCATGGATCTTAGTCACATGTGCCATTCATATACTTAAGAACCAACATACATGTGTGCACTAAGACAAATATTTAGATGTAGTTATTAAATTGGATTGTGATGTTCATTGTTGCAGGCTTGTTGGACCATATATGAGCCTCCTTCACAAAAGTAAAACATTTGTGTGCTTTGATGGCATGAGTTCAACATACTATAAAAAGGATGTCAAACATTTGCATGCTTTGATGGGAGGAGTTCAACATACTTGAGAAAATATGTGAAACATCTACATGTTGGCTTCTCTCATCTTGGATAACTTGAGTACAACATGGCCATATTGACTAGATTTCAACCAATTGCTAAAACTTGGGAGGAACCCACACACCTTCCATTTTCTTGCAACGTCTTATTTTTCTTCCAATGATTGTGACAACTTGTTTGCTTCTTCTATAGTATCATGGAGCTCCCAATAATTGTGACAACTTGTTTATTTTTTCTATACATATCATGGAGCTCTTTGCTTTATTGGGTTAATAACCTAAAAAATATATATTATTGCATGGATGAATATTATTGGTCACGTAAATATTTATTATGACCAATTCATATACACTCAGGTGCTTTGGAACACATTAAAAATATATTTAACATATAGTCAAGGTATGTGAAACATATATTAAAACCTATTCAACATAATGTATTTAACCTCTATTCAATGTGTATTAAAAAAATTACTTCATATTAAGAACATATTAAAATAAACAATCTCATCTTGATTTTATATCATATGGTTTATTAACGAATATACCATGTTTATTTTCATTTATAAATAAATTATAGTGGTGAAGTCATATTAGGATAACATAATCTTAATCTCAAACCAACATTCACTATCCATAAAATAGTATTATTATAAAACTGATTAAATAATGTAAACTAAGGAATAATAAATAAATTAATAAGTAGTTTACTATTTTTAGATGAGCTAATAATTAATAATATTATTATTTTATTATTTATTAATAAAATAATAATAATTGATCAATGTGAAAATATGAAATAATAACTAGTTAATTAAAATTATTGATTAATTAATTCTCTCTTTCATAAATTAGTAAAAAAATCAATTATATTTCATAATTTAAAACTGAATAATAAATATTTTATTCAAAATATTCAAAATAATATTTCGAACTGATTATTTAATCAATTAGATATTTAAAAATATAATATACAATACTTACTGATTTATTTGAAAAACAAATTCATTTCAAGCTATTAATCAAATTACAAAGTATAAATAACTAATGAGTAAGTAAGTTATTAATTAATAAAATTTCATTTTGTTATCTGATCATTAATATCACTAATCAATTGTTTATGGCAAATAACAAATAACTATTCATTAATTCAAAATTATGTAACTTATAAGAATATTAACTAAAAATTCAAAAATTCAACTATCTAGTTATTATTAATAATTAATTAAATTTATTTCTTATTTAGGTCAGAAGTTCAGAATGAATAATTAATGTTTATTAATCGGGTTAAATTTTTATTAAAATTAAATTATTAAATAAATTAGTAAATAATTAATTAGTAATTAGATAATTAGATAATTGAATTAACTATATGATAATTCTTATTTACTAATCAAGAGTTATGGTAAATAGATAGTAAATATTTATTAATAAATATTTATGTAGGTAATAAAACTATTAAATAAAATTTCAGAAATTCAATTATCTAGTTATTATAAATGATTAATTGAAGTGATTTCCTATTTAGTTCTTAAGTTCAGAATTAATTATTTATTAATTAAAAATTCATGATCTGAATTATTTACTTAATATTAATGATTAATTAAAACTGATTATATCCTTAAAGGAGATTTATTGACTAAAAAAGTTTAAAAGTTAATAATTTAATAATTAATATCAAATAATCAATATTTATTGTTATTTAATAATGAACTAAATTAGATTGTTTATCAATTTCTAATTTATTTATTTATGTAGTTGATAATTAAAATTCAAAAGGTTAAGTGTCAAAAAAATCAAAAGTTATTATTAATTTTTTTATAATTAAAATAAAAAAAACTTCACCTTAAAAGCAAAACATAAAATGAAATAACAATATTTACATGACTTTATTTTTGGCCCACCTAACTTCCTACTTACCTACCTACCTAGGTAGGTAGATAGGTAGGTACATAAACTTTAATCATTTACTTATGTGAATAGGTAAGTAAGTATGTAACTTAAGTAGGTAGGTATGTCCTACGTACCTAATTTTACCTACCAATTTACCTACATAAGCCTATGTACCTACCTACCCACTTATTCAAATAAATATTCATTTGATTTTTTTCCAATATATATGCCACGTGAATTTTTTTGATTGTGCCATGTGTCATAATATAAGACCATCTAAAATGAATGTTCATAATGGATGGCTAAGATCAATGTTTGAATAGTAAAAGAATTCTTACCCAAATTTTTTCATAATGCCACATAGTGGATTTTTGTATTGCCAAGTGGCACGATCACAAATCATTGGAATTTGATGCCATGGATTTCTTTCAACATTTAAAATCATTGTTTGAAAATTATTTTAATTTAAGACTTGTGGCAAATAATGTGTGGATATGTGATAGTTGTAAAAATAGTTGCAAAAACAAGACTTAATTACAAATGTTAAATGGATGGTCAAAGGACAAACATGTATACATTGACCATATACATCATCCATGGTCCATTTGGTGACATCATGCCGAGTCATGATTTGTGATGAAATGTTAGCACATACTTGACTTATGCAACTAAGGCAATTTTAGTTATAAATGTTGGTTGCAATTGTTTTATAATCACAAATTAAAAGTCACAAATTGAATTTTGTCTTCTAGTGATTTAAAGAATATTTTAAAGTTCTACTTGTAAAAGATGTCTTCCCATTATGCAAACAAGCCGTTTTGTGAACAGGTATGCCTTGCCCCACCCATTAAAAAAAATATGGAAATGAAAATATTAGTCTTAATATTGTATGTTGAAATATTAATAGTCTTAATATTTCATGTGAATCTTAAAGAAAAAAATAGGAATTGGGGTTTTTAATACTATTATATGTTGGAAGGTAATGTTGTTAGATTTGGCTATATACAATTTAAAAGAATTTTCATTTTGAATACATCAATAATTTAACGTGTGAAAGGTTATCATCATTGTGATGGCCACCTTTTGTAAAGTTTGAATTTGTAGTTTGTGTTATGCATATTAAAATAGAAATTGATCTATTTGTATTTTGATAAGCCTCAAAGGTGCTTTACTTTGGATGCACATAGATGCATTTAAAAAAATCCTTTATTGTGAAACAAAAAAACCTTCCAACAACAAGAAGAAAAGAAATAAAATAACTCTTTCAATGTTTAAATGTGCCATAATAGAGCATTTAGAATGTAACTTTGCCCACTCTATAACATTACAAACTATTGAATGAAACATTTGAATTAATAGTTTGTGGTATGGATGTCAAAGTTTGACAACATTCGTGCTTGTTTTTCTTCAAGATTCTAAATATGTGATAAATTTATGCAATTGTTTTATGGAATTAATTGATTACAAATCCATTTATTTTTAGTTGATAAAAAAATCATGGCATTAAAGATGGTATGCAAAATATATTGGTTTGTGATTTGTCCAATAAGATTTTATTGATCAACAGTAATATTGTTGTGTTGGTGCATTAATCCAAATACAGTCAATTCAAATATTATTAATTATTGTGCTTTCAAAAAAATGTAAGTTTCGAATTATATTTGTTCATAATATTTTGTAATGAAATGATTCATTTGTTTCTATTAACATGTTTATGCTAATATCTCCAATTATTGTAGTTGAACAATCAAAAGGTGTTCGTTTTCAAATGGTTTATAAAATTGAATTGCAACAATTGACTTGCACTTTAGGAGGCTTATAAATTGCAACTACATATAATGCTTCAATGAATTCAGCTCTAGAATTTGTCATTTTTCTATTTTCTAATAAGAACATTGTTTATCCATAAAATATCATCATTATAACAACTAGATAAGATTTCAAATTTATCGAATAAAACAATATGTATTTATTGGTTACCATTAATATGTTCAATATTTGTTTCACTAACCAAAGGATATGGGATGCTAATAAATTTAGGTCAACAAGGATTATCTTGAAAATGTAATTTTAAGTAATGAGTATTCAATTATTGAATGGCGATAAATTTTGCATGATAGGAATGTAAATGAGGAATATTTAATTTATATTGTACATTTGTTTTTAAACAAATTTTTTGGGTTGAAAAATAGGATCAAATTGGAAATTTTTAACTGACAATGGGGAAAGTAAATATAGGTTTTCTTAACAAATTTAAAATAAAGTTGTGTATGTTGAACCATGTTTTGTAATTCATGTGTTGGATCAAATGCTAAATGATCAAGTGTTATTAAACCTTATGTTTGTTATATGGTACATGTTACTGATTGGATAAGAAATTGGATTTTTATAATGGTATGAAAAGGTTACAAGTTTCCTATTTGTATTTTCATAATTTTTGTTTGATTGGTGTCCATTTTTTGTCAAGATTTGCAAAATTTTCATAAATGTGGCGATTTTTCATTCTTGTGTTCATTCCAATTTGAAGGTTTTGAAAATGTATCCATATTAATGATTTAAAAGTAATATTTGTGCAATCTTAAAAAATCTCATTTGTATTGTTAATAAAACCATCTATTGTCACAGCATTTCTTGCACATAATTTCACTAACATATTTTTCTTAATAAGTAATTCATAATGAAGGATATTAGTTTCATTTGGATCTTAGTTGATAATTCAAAATGAAAAGGACATGTTTATGAAGGAACATCTTGTGTTAAAAATTTATATGTTTCACCTTGATTTATTAAATACATTTTTATTATGTGTGAATATTTTTTCATTTGTATAAAACAAATGTGGTAAAGTTGTATTTGTTGTAGGTGGTGTTTTAAATAAAATTTACATTTGCAATCATTTGTAATGTTGTTTGAAATCTATTTGGAATTTTTTTTTGGGTATCTTTTTGTCACATAATTTGATGTAATTCATGACATTTGACATTTTCATGCCAAAACTTTGTTATAAGAATATTAAATCCATTTTTTTTGGGTTTGAAAATCCATGAATTTCAAATTGGGGGTGCTTGATAAAAATCATTTTGTCATGATAACATCAAGACCTCCCATAAATTGATTATGCACTTGTTTTATCACATGTGATCTACAATCAATAAAATTCAACATCCTATTGCCAATCAATGATATCTCATCTATGACCAATAATCAAAGTTGGTCATAAGTTTTTATTAATGTATCAAGTTTTTCATCACTTGATGCTTTAAGTTCATTTAAAATTTTATTCAAAGGGATTCCAAGTGTAGAATGAATTGTCATTCCATTAATAGTAAATGATGTTTTCCTATGTAAAATAATTTCATTACTTTGGGTTTTAAAAGGTTGACATCTATAATATCTTCTATGTAATAACATAACATGTTTCGTATAATACATCAAAATATGAACATTTTTGTTATGCCAACATTGGTCCAATCAAAAAATGTGTAAAGGTTGAAATGGTTGTTTATTTTTTAAATATAATATGTCATTTATAGTAATTCTTTGCTAATTATTGAGTTGTTTCATGTGTGCAAATTGTTTTTATAAGATATATATTCATCTATTTGTTCAGACATATTTGTAATAGGAAAAAATGAATGTTTGGAACATAAGCCAACATTTAGTTTTAGAAAAAAAAAAAAAAAAGGTTCAAAAGCAATTACCTACACATCAATAGGGTTCAATCCTTCAATAACCTTGAGCTAAACCAAAAACCAACTTGTATTAGTGATCCATATCGTCCAAATAAAATTCCAATAAAAAATCTAACACTTTTGCAACCCACCATTCTCAAGTGCATCAACTGATAAAATGATATTACTATTGATCAACATCATCATCACTAACTTTCGAAATCTTTGGTTAATAACAATAAGAAAAAGGTGATCTAAAAACTAGACAAAACAATAGTAAACACATAGCAATACATTTACATGTAAACTTGAACACTTATATCTCCATTTTTCTCATTAGCTTTTTGCATATTTTAATGGGCCCCTCCACCCTGTCACATTGCACTCCACCAACCTCAAACCTCAAACACCAAAACTTTCAAACACAACAACATTCACCTATTGCCACTTCAACAACAATCCCCTCTATAATGTAAAACTTAGTGTCCAAACTCCACCCCAACAAACTCCAAGAATACAGTTAGCAACTTTGTTCTACACCTCCAACCATCGCAAACATTTCAAACCGAAAAATCGAAAAAAAACCCTAACCTTTAACCCATTGAAACATTCATCCACAATGTTCATCCAATATAAAGTTTCCACTCTCATCCATTACGATTCATTCACTTTGTGTATCCATAACTTCCATCCATAAATTGGACACCTGAAATTTCATCCACCACTTCCAGTGTGAAACTGGGTAATATACGATTTCAAAGTGTGAAACAAAATACTACAAAGTACGACCTCAGCGATTACTTTCAGTGTGAAACTGGATATTATAACAAAAGAGACCCAAAATACAACCTGATCTGATAGGTAGAAGTCCCTATCCCCTTGGGGGTCAGGGCCTAACAAAACACCCCAAAACTCTACCTACAAGATCAGTCTATGAAAAAAGCACACAGAGCTGCAAACCCTAATTCCCATCTTGTGTCACTCTTTCTCTCTCTAGACCTAAGCTCTCTCCTACTTGCAAGAGCTTGTCTCCCCAGTAAGAAAAAAAACAAAACACCCAAAAAAACCCTACCTAAAATATGAGTAGTCCATGTAAAACACACAGAGCTTCAAACCCTAATAATGCCCACCACCACCACCACCACAAGCACCACCACACTCTGTCTCTCTCTCTAGACCCAAGTGGGTCTGGATGGAATAGCACCCATGTGGGCCATCATAGGATTGTGGCAGGGTTAACATTTGGGTAGGTCAAATGAGATTTTGCCTTCATAGGATTATGTGTGATTAGGCTCACTCTTTATCTGGAAAAGTCTAGAAAAGACTGGGTCATTTGAGAACAAAAAATCTTTGATGGTTTCTCTTGTAAATTGTTGATTTTTAGGGTGGAAAATCCATTCGGATGTTTACCAATAAAATGGAGGTACAATGAATAATAGTTAGTGTCCTTGTTTACTAACCTTAATTTGGTGGTCCTTTTCTCTACTTATCTGCTGGGGGTTTGGGTTGAGTGGGAGAGAGGGGTTTAGGGTTAGGGTTTAGGGTTAGTAGTAAGTAGCTCTAGGACCTAGAGCCTGTTGGAAAGGCAACTGAAACTCTCATCATATTGGCCATCCTCCTTGGTATGATGTTATTATGGATGTTATTAGGGTTGCTGCAAAGCAATTAGGTAACTTGAATATATATATAGGGCTTATTGTTCCTCCCCCCTCCCTCATTCATATGTTTGGATGTGTGTAAAAATTGAAAAAAAAAAAAAAAGAAAAAAAGAAAAAAAGCCCATGATTAAATTTTTATTTATTTATTTACTTATTTTTTGCCTCTCTTTTAACTTGTTCAAGGAGTTGGCAATTTTGGGTTGCTCAAATTCTTGAATTACATTCATGCTTTTACAGCTTTACTTGCCCATTACAATTAATTATCTTGAATTAAAGGGTCTATTTTGTTACCACCCCTACTACTAGTGGATTTAATTAATTAATTAATTAATTATATTTTTGTGTGGACAAACTTTCAATTGTGGTGCTACCTATTGTATTGTTCTTCTTGATCTAGATAAGGAGGAGGCCCTACACAATCCAAAGAAGAAGATTCATGGAAGGTAAAAGAATGTTGGAGGTGAAAAGACAACAACAAGAATTCACTTCATAAGTGGGGCCACCTTTTGTGCAAGTATATTCAAAAGATCAAACAACCTTTGAAGCAAAATCTCTCTATACTTTTCAATACTTTTCTTAGTTTTTTTGCTTTTGGACATGTTTCTCTTTCCTATATACTTCAAGAGTGCACAATTAATGCCAAAAGACCAAAAGTGTTAGTAGGGTAAACCCGGAGGAGGAGGAGGAGGAGGAGGAAGATGTGGGGGCCACCCTAAGGTGGGCCTTGGGCTTTACCCAAGCATGAAATTCCCCCTTTTTTTTCCTCTTGGAAAGGGGCATTTTGAAAAAACATGGAATGTGTGCTTTGCCCACTACTACTAGGCTAAGAGGGTGGAGTAGACAAGAGGAATTAGCCAAAGTAGACAAATTCAAGAATCTTGCCATATTTTTGGGTACAACACCTATTGTCTAAATATAACACAATTTCAGAATTTTTTTTTCCCTCAAAAATCCTTTGCATGAGTCAGCAAGGGATTTCAACATTTGTTGCCAAAAGTGACAAAAATTCTCTCTATAAAAAGAAAGATTGTGTTGGGTAGGGTTATAAAATGTAATTATTATTTGAAAGCAATCTTGGTGTTTTTAATTCACTTGCAATTTGATATAATTAGACTATTATTTATGTAATTAATTAATGATTAAGTTTGGTAATTGGATGTGATAATTTAATTATGATTTGATCATAGTTTTAATTAATGTGCATAATTTTCACATGAAAAATCATCTGGAAAGCTTTTGTTACATTAATGTGTATTGATTCATATAATTCATATGGAAAGTTTTTTCCACATTAATGTGCTTGTTGAATTACATGGGGAGTCATGTGATGTGAAGATTTAAAATTTTATTTTGTTTAATTTTTTTTGTTAATATATGTAAATGAGTGTTTGTGACTTTTAGAAATATCTTCACTTTTAAAAAAAAAGAAATTATTATATGAATGCAAATTTATGTAAAATATAATTTTGAAAAAAATTGAAATTTTAATTTTGAAATTTTTTGACATAATTTATGTGTTTGAAATCCATGATAAAAAAATGTTGTGACATATTAGTTATACATAGAAAATAAAGATGTGAAAAAATATTTGTGCAAACAAGGACATATTTTTTCATAACTATATAATAAACATACATAATTTTGATTGTAAACTTGCTTGTGATTTTCACACCCACTAATAAGCTTGAAAAGATAAGAATTATTTCCATAGATAGTTGTTAGATCTTATTCTCCCTTCTAATGTACTAATTCTCATTCAAAATGGGTCATTTCGCACACACTATTGCCAATTCAATCAATCTAATTAACTGGCCTTTGTTAACATTATGTACATGGTTTGGTCATTCCATGTTACGGCATTTAACATTAGCCTATTATGATTAAAAGATGATTATAGTTTTTTCTTTTGTAAGAAGAAAAAAAAGAAATCTACAAAGAAAACAAAGGAACCATTCTTGTGAAAATGGGTTTAGGAATTAGACTTATTTTTTTGAATTGAGCTTGAAAAATTTTGAATGCGAAAAAAAAAGGTTGTGTCAAAATTGAAATTGTAAGCTCTAAAAATTATGAAGAACCAAAAGCTCAACCTCACCCACACACTTGAATACTTAAAAAGAAAAGAAAAAAAGTAAATGTCATAAATCGAGACTAGAGGTTAGAGGTACTTTAAAAAAAAATTTAAAAAATTTAAAAAACCGACCAACAATGGTAATAATTTACACACAAAATATGCCATGATCATAATACACGAGCCTACTCTGATTGAAATGGGGGCTCTATTTCTTAGTGTGCATGGACAAGGCCCTTTTCCATTCAAGCTTTGCAACAACCTTGGCTCAAAATCTGTAAGTAATTAAATGTTAACAAGATTTCATATGCAAGGAAAGGAACTTTCTAGAGAACTTGAAAAAAAAAAAACACCCAATTGTTCTCTTGAAAAAAAATGTGAAAGATGATGACAAATGGCACCTTCTAATGACTCACAACTCAGAGCAGAGAGCTCTGCAGTTTTTTCAATGCTTGACCTGTAGAGAGCTGTGAGAAGACTAGTAGTGAGTGTATGGAGAAGAGCTAGCTAGATGGAATCCGTTAGACAACGGCCTAATGGGAAGAGGATCTAAAGGGCCTTATGAGAAGCTAAGGGTAAGGGGTAGTAATCCACTTCTTTCTACTCCATTGAGGATAGATTCTACTATAGGTATGGATAGAATAAGCTTTGCCTACATTTTGGGCCCCCCTGAGGAGGTGGTGGGTATAGTAGGGAGCACAAGGAGGCTTAGAGCAGCAAGCAGCAAGTCTTAGAAAAACCCCCCCAAAAAACAATAAAAATGGCAAACCCTAAAAACAGATCAGCCAGCACAAAGTGTGGGGGGGGGGTGTTTGTTGAAGGGAAATGGCAGCTGTTTTGCTAGTTAGTGTTGCAGAAGGGAAAATGGCAGTAGTAGCAGCAGCAGCAGCTCCTCCTGCGGTGGGGACGGACGGATCAGCAGCAGTAGCAGACCATGGATGTTTGTTAGTGATTGTGTGGCTCTAGTGTGGCACAAGTACCATATATACATATATGAACACATTATAGCTGGAGAGTAAAATAAAATCTTCCCCCAAGTTCGTTGTTTCTGCAAGGGATTCCGACCGAATCGGCAAGTGGAAACTCTAGTTTTGATGATGATGATGATTCTAGGTTTCTTCTGCTCCTCCTTCCAACCCTAGATTTTGCCTCCAATTTGGCAACTGTGGTAGGGGGGAAAAAAAATAGCTGCAGAGCTGCTGCTCTTTCACACCTGTTGCAGGGCCAAGTCTGCATTCTCAACTATCCAAGCAAGCAAGCAAGCAAGCAAGCAAAGCATTTTTCAACTGGCACCCACTTCTATCTATGGTGTGTGTAGAATAGAACCTGTTTTTCTCTACCTGTTTTGGTTGAAGAAAAAATGTAAATCTAACGCACGATGCAGCAGCAGTAGCTCATGGTTTGTTATAGCTAGCTGGCCATTTCAAACTGTGTCTTGGGTCCCGATGGATTAGGCATCTTGGGTCCCTACCAGAGAGGAGAGAGAGTCAGAGTCAAAGCATTTTGTGAAGAAGAGATTGATTGAATGGAGCAACTCATGGACATGGGATTTTCTCGCGAGTTGGCGGCTCAGGTGTGTGTTCGGATATGAATCCTGAACTGGATATATATGCAAGCAAGCAAAAATTGGTTTAGAGTTGAGTGAGTGATTTTCTTCAGGTTGGATTGGGAAGGAATGTGTGGTACCGTGATTGATGGCATCATCATTGCTTCTTGCTTGCTTGCTTGCTGTGGGTGCAGGCACTGGCTGCAACTGGTGGTAAGTCTACCTTGACAGCAACTGAGTGGATTCTCAGTCACCGGAGAATGGAGTCAATAAATACAACAGTAGGCCCATCATCCCGACAGCAGCAACCGGTGGGTATTGTTTTACATCACATGGGTTCTGCAAGGTTTTGAGGTTTGCTGCTTGTAGGATTGATAATTCTGGGTGTGGAGTTTTTTGCAATACCTACATGTGCTCCTTAGTCTGCTGTTTTGCCCTCACTGCCCTAGTCACTGAGGGAGACTTTTGGAGCTTGTTGTCTGAGACCGATGTTGGGAAACTGCAATTGGGTCCTGGTTGCAGCAAGGGCAATGGCAACAGCAGCAACAACAGCAGCAACAGCAGCAAGGTCGTTTGGATCAATTTTTCCCCTCCTCAACTGCTGCTGGGAGAGGGGAGGTGACAACAGAGCCAGGAGGCACCGGTCAAGTAGAAGGTGGAGGCAATGCTGATTGGCGAAACAGGCAGTTTGTATATGGGTCTCCAGCTGAAGTGAAGATGGAAAATGAGGCAACAAAAAGGGGAGGACCCTGTTCAACACCAGGAAAAGTGCAAGAGGAGGATGTGGGTGCTTCCAGGTACAGGGGAGCAGGAAATCAAGGAGTTCCTAACCAAGTAGGTGACCCACTGTCGCTGTTGTTTTATTTCTCTCTGCTCTTCCTCTTTCCTTGTATCATTCCTTTTTGGGGTTTCCCTTCTTTATTTCCTTCCCCTTTCTGATTACTTTCCTCTGTAATCTCCAGATCTCTTTTATGTCATAGCTGAGTCTTCCTGTTACGGCTGGTCTTTTGACAGAAACTCAGTACATTCTTTGATGTCTTCTGACATTGGAACCTACCCACTGCTGGAAGCTGATGAAGTTATTAGTGGGTTAGCAGTCACTACCATACATGCTGCTGTTGAAAGTTGCTGAACATGTGTGTGAGACTGTTGCTATTGTCCACACAGTTCCTCTGTTCATCTTTTTTAGAAATTTTGGGTCTCCTATTAAATTTTTTTTTCCCCCTGTGTTGTTCAGGTATTGTTGGATCTGAAATCTCTCTAATTATGGCTCATCATCTCTCAAATTCTGTTCAATGAAATCATAATGTATTGACATGTTCTGATTTTACTTATGAGGACTTTCTCTTGTTGTCATCTTTGTATCATGTTTGTCATGTCCTTGTACTGATGAGGAAGTAGCTTTCAATGCTCAAAACTCATGAAGTGATGCATCTTCTATTGTGGTGGCAGTCATTGAAGGAGTTCCATGGAAGACCCTTCATGCCACAATTGGGAGGAAAGGTCAGGCCCTTAGATACCACCAATGAAGCAGTTCCTTCCTCGACCACCATGGGTATGAAGCATCCACATCATGGAGCACAGGAGTCAAATCTGACCAAAAGACTCCGACAAGGCGAGCCGCTTGAGAGACAACAAGAGATGCCAGCACCTGTAGTCCCACATTCGCAGTCACCTCTTCCTCTCGCAGTTGCACCTTCAGGAACTCCAGGAACCTCAGGAGCAGCAGCACCAGGGATGAAAACTCCCTTGTGGAGTGGAAAGAACCAAGTGCCTCTAGCTGAGCGGATGAGACCGATGTCAGTTGACGATATAGTTGGGCAAGATCATCTATTGGGTCCCAGATGCATTCTTCGCAGCTTGCTTGACAACAATTCACTCTCATCCATCATATTGTGGGGCCCACCAGGAACAGGGAAAACCTCACTCGTGCGATCCATTGCCCGCTCTGTTTCGTTTCGGTTTGTTTCTCTGTCTGCTGTATCCAGTGGTGTGAAGGAGGTGAGGGAGATTCTGGAGGAGTCGAAGCGCTTGCAAAAGTTTGGGCAGCGAACTTTACTTTTCCTTGATGAGATTCACAGGTGAGTTTGAAGATGGTTTCTAACAGCTCTAACTCATTTGCTCAAGAGTTTTGTGTCTGATCTTGTTGGAAGGTCATGGCATCAATGTTTTGCAGGTTCAATAAGTCACAACAGGATACTTTTCTTCCGTACGTGGAAGCTGGTCATATTGTGTTGATTGGTGCGACAACAGAAAACCCATCTTTTGAAATCAATGCTGCTCTGCTATCACGCTGCCGAGTATTAATGCTCAACAAATTGCAGCCAGATCACATACGGAAACTGCTGGAGCGGGCAATTCTAGACAGAGAGAAGGGGGTGTTATTGTCCATTAAGGGAGGTTCACGTGGGGATTCTGTGAGGATTGAGGAAGATGCACTACAGTTTCTGTCACATGCAGCTGATGGAGATGCTCGGGTGGCATTAAACTCATTGGAAATAGCAGGAATGGCTGCTTTTGCTGCATGGGAGAGCAACCTGCAAAGACCACAGATGGATGAGTGGTGTTCAAGTACTCAATGTGAAGCTGTACAGAAGACAGACATGGAGAGAGAAGGTTTACCAGAGGTTTCAGGTCTGAAGCGAGAAGGCTCATCTTCAGCATTGGTAGGTATGGTAACAAATACCTGGGTAGAAAGGAGTGGGAGTGGGTTTGGCATAAAACGTCTTGAAGTTCTCAAGGAGTCCTTGAGAAAGGACAACTTGCAAAACTCACCTGATGACTATACCCGACCCTTCAAGAGGTTCAAGGGAGGGAAGGAGGTCACGGCTCAAATTGTGGTCAAAGATCGGGAGTCTACATCTTCAAGTGGTGGCAGTGGTGGTGAAACTGAGAAGGACACAGTGGGTGCTCCGACAACCACCTTGCGTGAAATAGGGGGAGGAGTAGCTCGAGAGCTTCGAGAGTTGAGAGACAAAGATGGGAATGGTATGATAGGATCAGAGAATAAAGGAGCTCTGGGTGCTGTAGGAACTGAGGCACATGGAAGTAATGGGTCCAGTTCTGGTGCAGGGAACAAGGAGAAGAAAGTGATTGTGGTTACTCTGCAACTAGTAAGTGCATAAACCCAAAACCTGAATGTATGTATGTATGTATGTATGTATATGTTTTTGGTGATTCTGGTAGGCTAGATTACTGTGTGTCCTTGAGTGCTTGATGTTGAACCCAATGTTTGATGTTTGCAGGTGAAAGATGCATTGCAACGATCACATGTTCTTTATGACAAAACAGGTGATGAACACTACAACATCATCAGTGCCCTGCACAAATCAATGCGAGGTGGAGATGCTGATGCAGCCATTTATTGGCTGGCTCGCATGTTAGAAGGTGGAGAAGGACCTCTCTATGTGGCCCGCAGACTAGTGCGGTTTGCGAGTGAAGATATTGGGTTGGCAGATCCCCAAGCACTTGTGCTAGCTGTTGCTTGCTACCAAGCTTGCCATTTTCTAGGCATGCCAGAGTGCAATGTGAATCTAGCGCAGTGTGTGGTGTACCTTTCTCTTGCACAGAAGTCTGTCATTGTTTACAATGCAATTGTAGCTGCCCAACGCTTGGTACGAGAGAGTGAGCAAAATGAGCCTGTACCGTTACATCTTCGGAATGCTCCTACACAACTGATGAAGGACCTGGGATACTCGAAAGGTTACATCTATCCACCAAATCATGTTGGCCCTGTTGAACAAGAATACCTACCCCCATCTCTCCGAGGCCATAAGTTCTTACAGTGGGACAAAGAAGGTGCTGATCATTGAGAAGTCATGTCAATGCTGTAAATATCAAATCTGGGCCTTGCCTCATGAATCTCTTTTTGCTAATAGGATGTGTTTCCAGGAAATGCAGCTTCTGCTGCATGTGGAGACATGAAGTTTCCCTGGACTTACCATCCTCATGGTTATCACCCAATGCCAATTGGGTGGTGGTTTTCTCATTGGCTTCTGTGAGTTGGGGGGAGAAGAGGATGTGCAGGAGAGGGGGAAGTGAATCCAGCTTCTTCCTTCGTTCTTTCTGCAATTGATGGTTTAAGACACTCACATTTCTGTGCAGAAGTCGGAATATTTCTGTGACAGGGTTGATCAAAATGCTTGTAAGTTTTGGACGGCATAAAGAAAGACTTCAATAGCTTGATTTGCTTCTGGGAGTGGGCTATTGAAGCTAATTTGCCTGCTTGGATGGTGGGGTGTTGCACTTGAGGATTACAATTTTGGTGGTTAATGGTTGGTATTGTACAGAATCAGATTTTAATGTTTTCAGGTTTAGCTGCTGTGATGAAGAGCCAGTTTTCTGAAGAAAGACTTTTGTTGGACTTGAAAGAAGGGTTTTAAGTCTTGGACTGACCACATCAGAGTCTAGTGAATCTCTTGTTCTCTTGGTCTTTCTGGTTCCTTTGGCCTGATCTTCTCAGACAAAAGTCTCAGTTCAAAATGACAAATATAGTGTCTTTGTAGTGACATTCATATGGACTCTAACTGCACACGGCACCTCTTTGTCAACCCTTGTCAACCTTTCTAAGCACCTTTCCATTGTTAAGTCATTGATCTTCCTTGCTGTATGCAATGTGTCTGCAATACAGATCAGAGTTCAGCATCCCAAACTTCCAATGTGCATAGGTACTGGATACTTCAGAACATGTCAAGTCACACATCCAAAGTTATCCGGTAAGACTTCACCCACCCACCCACTTGGATCAATACAGTTTTGCAATTTAGCATCAGTCAGGAATATCCACAATCACTCTTCCATGCTGCAATGCTGGTTACCACTTCCAATCTTGTCACAGATCAACTGGACCTGATCCCTGCACAAGTTTCCTTAATACATTGTAAAAGGCAACAAGCTACTGACAGCAAGAATCTAAAGCTGTAGAGATTTGCCGCCAAGTAAATGGGACATACCGTGATACAAGTACATCTCCTACCCTTTCTGACACATTAACACCACAGATATTATCCTGCAGCAGATATGTTGGACAGATCCTTCTCATCAGTTTCAAACTGAAAATCCAGACACTGAATCTCCACAAAAGCAGTGAGATTAACTGTGCATCATGAGCCAGCAGAAAAGGAACAGCAAAGACAATTGTAAAACATCCAGAATTGCTCATGTGAGAATGGTTGCAGAAAAGGAACAGCAAAGACAATTTGTAAAACAATCCAGAATTGCTCATGTGGAGAATGCAACCAGAAGAATACAATACTTAATGCAGAAACAATGGAAAGAGTGCCTAGGAAAGTTGGGGCCGAGAATAAATATCAGGGGCATACCTGCCTGATGCATGTGAGGAGGTTTAAGCTCTTTTCAATAGCATACAAGTAAACCTCACTTATTGATACACTAACTGAGCATCTATACTTGTTCTCAGGGCTTGTGAGGGGATGCTCTACTACTTAAATATTAATATCACAGAGGTACATTTAACTACCTTTGTGATTTTAAAAGAGAAAACACAAACATCAAATCATGCAGGATTTGTGAGAGCAGTAAGACAAGAGCAATCAATCCAAGATACACAACCACAAATCGGAAAACATTGTGCATGGGCTCTGCATATCCCTATTTGATAATACATACCTCCAAAACTTCTGTGAGAAGTCCCTATTCTTGCCCGCAGATGCCACCCCCCCCCCCTCACATCCAACTCCATCAGACATTCACTCCAGTTGAAGTTTCACAAAGAGATCTAGGCTACAATCCTCAAAAGTCCTACAAGAAACCAGTCTGGAATCATATACCACAAGTTTGTCATGGCAAGTGAAGAGTGCAATCCCTAAACATATTTAAGATGTGAGGAGTGACGCAGCTAATGATCCTCATATCGCTGGTCATATAGCAGTCCAAGTTCCACAAATTCCAGATCCCTTATCATTGTGATCTGAGAACATCAGCTGCAGCCTCACATCTGAAAAATATTTAAAGATCCTCATGTCACTGAGTTACATCAGCTACAACAGGTAGATCCCACAACACAGTTACATGATCATCATCATCATGGTCATCAGATCACTTCTGATCATCAACCTCAGGATTATTCAGCACAGATGGTGAGTAGTGCATTTGATTCCTTTGAAACTGCATATCAGAACAGATGAAGCAATGCTGATATCTGGCTCAATGCATGTTGCATTTGCCTACCCTAGCATTGAGACAAGACATTCTAACACAGGTAAAAATGGCACTTAAAGAAACATGCTTTGCATCTGCTGTTGGGGGTTCTAACTGACTTGTCCACTTTAATCTTTCTCAACCTATGTTGCTCTGGGTCCCTTCACAGTAGTTACGCCAGGCTTGGCTTCATAGTAGCCCTCATAAATGGCTGCAGGCAAGCTCTGGGGTGGAACAATTGGGGCACTGCAATATGGACACAACAGGGAGGAAATATGTGTTTTAGACCCAATACATAATTTTGCAATTTCTGTCAATACAGTACTTTGGTACAGGTTGAAGAGCAAAGGACTTAATTGCAATGAGGCTCTGCAGGATAGAGGACCTTGTGACCTTAACACCATTCTTAAACAGCAAGGCATTGAGTTCCAAGCCAATGTAATCATCACAGCTGGACCATTCTTCTTATCCTTCATGGCTGTTAGGAGCTTATCAGAAGGCCATCAATCTCTCGAAGGTAGTATAATAGGTCTTGGGCATGAGCTCCAGGTATGCCAGAATCAGCGAGCCTAACAAATTGCAAAACACAGATGCTCCAATATCTTTTAACACCAAGCTTTACACAAGCTGAAATAGATATGCTTTGAACAATTTGCATGGCCCACCATCCAAGGAATTGTTTTATTTTGCCTTAGACTGTTTCTGACATGTGAATGACAACATGAAGCATGCCCAAGAGGCAATGAAATAACAAAGCAAAAGGCTCACTCTAGCACCAGTGGCAACAATTAGTAACAGTTTCATATTTGTATGTGGCTCCTGCAGATATGGTCAGGCTCTTGGCTCCTACATCCAGTTTTTTTTCCTTCCGTGCTCAGGTACACAGATGATCAATGCCTGTGTGAAGATCCATCATGATGCAATAACCCTGATTTATATCAATCCACTGAGAAACCTTGGTTTGTTGATACTTGCAGTGTCAGCCAAAACTCCAAGTTTACACACAGCAAAACCCACCACCACCCATGATTGTCAATATCACAGAGTGATATGTGTGATTACCCAAAAGCTTTTGCTTCCTACCAGACTGAATGACCCATCAGAGAATCAGATTAAGTGGAATCCAAGTGTTTCTCCATGTTCAAACATCATTGATCAAGGAGTTAGGGAATTTCATGAAGTAGTGCAAAACTCTGATTCAAGCAGTTGTAACAATCAGTTCTTGAACCCTAACCTTGGTGTACATAAATCCTGGTGTAGTTTAGTAATGTGTCATTGATACCATGGAAGCTTAAACCAAAGCTCTCACAAATCAAAATGGATCCAATTTGTGTGCAAAGTAGGTTGTTGAACTTACTTTGAGGAAATAGATTTAAGCCTTGCTTAGGGTTGGCCATTCATCAAGTGCAGCCCACACAATGACCATTTGAAACAGCATAGAAAAGAAACTCCAAAACAAATTCCTGCATCAATTTGAGTGTTTTTTTTTTTCGTTTGAATGTATACAATCTTCATAAAATCTTCATTGTTGTATTAAACCTGGGTCTTCTTTCTCTCATCAGGTCTGGTTTCAACTGGTGTAATTGGGTGGTTATTAGAAACAGGAACATACCCAACACCTTTTGTAGAATCGTCAGTAAAAACAATGCACATCAATGCTCAATGATCTGATCATATTACATAAGAAGAATGGAATATATATATACACAAACAAAAGTTTTGTTACTAATAATTGATCTATTTAATCATCCTCCTCCTAATTAATGTGGCGCTATAACTTCTTCTTGCCCAAAGATTTAGTGAAAATGTCAACTAGTTGGTCATTAGTGGGCATGTGAATAAGTTCAACTTCCTTTGATATCATCTTTTCACAAACAAAGTTTTAGTGACATTTGGATGTGCTTTGTCCTTGTATGGAATATGGGATTATTTGCAATCTTCATGCTACGCATATTGTAACAAGATATTGAGGTTGGAATTTGTTGCAAAAAATTCCAAGTTCTCCCACCAAGCTTCTCAATCATATAGCCTCTTTGTTTCCTTCCATCAAGGCTTTGTATTCCATTTCAATAGAGGACCAACATTATTGTGGATTGTCGTTTGTTGCTCCATGACATAGATAGGTGTTGAGCCCGGTTTGAACAAGTAGTAATTTAATGGACCGTCTTGATTCTTGATCACCAAATTAGTTTGCATGTACAAGTCCTTGTAATGCATTGTTCTTCTAGGACTAGTATAATATGATATAATTAGTTGTCCCTCTAAGATATCTGAATATGTATTTTATTGTTTCCAGATGCAATAGTTATCATTCAAACATGTAACAATTTTACTATCCATGTTTCAAATGAAATATTGGGTCTAGTATTTGTCAAATAGATGAACTTTCCAACCATTTGTTCATACAATGTTGGGTTTACTCTATTCTCACTCACGCCACTTGAGCTTTTAGTACCTCAATGATCGGTGTTCTAGTTGTGTTGCATGTATCTAGTTTGAACAATTTCAACATGTCCTTTGTGTATGCTATTTGTGACATTGAAATGCCCATTATTGAAAATGAACATTCTATACCTAGGTTTCTCTCCCCTATTTGTTTATCTAGGTTTGAGACTTCAAATTATTTTCTAAATGTAATTACTTTAACCTTTCCATTTTCTTGACATGGTGTCTTGTGATTAATAGATCATCAAACATACAATATGAGGATTACCATCCACTCTCCTTTATTGAAGTAATACACATTTATATCTACATTGCTTTCTTCAACCCTTCTTCTTTAAAGAAAGCATTGACCTTTGAATACCAAGCTCTTCAAACTTGATTTAAATTGTAGTGAGTCTTGTTGAGTTTACAAGCAAATCTTTCTTTTCTTCTTAGCTATATCATAAAAGCTTCATTCAACTTATCAATCAACTCCCTCTTGTTGCTAAAATCCATGGCCATTAGTTGCAAACCTTTATACTTCTATGAATTTCCATTAATTTAATTTTTAATCTTGTAAACCCACTTGGAAGTAATTGATTTTTTTCCTATTGGTAACTATATTAACTCCCAAGTCTCGTTTTATCCTAATTGATTGGATCTTAAATTCCTATTGGGCACGACCTTTTACTAGTTTAAAAAAATCAATACATTCATAAGGTGTTTGATCAATTGATGCAATTACAAAATAATCATAACATGTTGTGAACTTAGTTTCTCTAGTAAATTTTATAATCTCAAGTATTGGGTTTACTCATGGGTGTATAGATACATTATCATCATCTTGGTTAGTACCCAATGATTTTTATTAATGTTCAACATTTCTTACCCATTGGGAGTGTTATGAACAAAAATTGGTGTTGCCTACGTTTCTTTCAAATGAAAGATTTATGTCATTATCATTAAAACTTTCTTGTTTGGACATTTCAAAAATTTCCATTGTCAATTTTGTCCCCAATGTTTCTTCCCATCACATGACATGTCATTCCTCCAATTATCAAGTTGGTTATCCTAGTTTGAATCATTTTTACCTATGTTTTCTTCAAGCATGGTATTAAAACTAATTTTTTCTTCCTTGAACCATGTATCTCTATTTAATTGGACCTTAGTTGTACCTTAATTGTCATTGGTGAACATAATATGGTAATTTAAATATGAAATATACAAATTTATGGTCTACCCAATAGGCTTGTGTTACTCTCAAATGACATTGTTGTGTTGGTGCATTAATCCAAATATGGTTTGCTTGTGTATTATTAATGGTCGTGCTTTCAAAATAAGTGAGTTTCAATTTGTATTTGTACACAAGGTTTTAAAACATTGTTGATTGAAATGTATGTTTTGGTTTGTCCATCATGTAACCAACCAAAGCACATTTAATGGACTTTGCCTTGAAATTTTCTATGTTCTCCTATGATACATGCATGCACATGAATTTCACAACCAAAATGCAAAGCTACAAAAATGGACATCTTAGGGAAATATAATCCCTCTTGGGTGCAAATGCACTTAGTGTTTTTGTGATGAAATTTTTCCATTCGATGCATTTTTTCCAAACTAATAATATTTTGTCAAATATTCCTTTTCAAAAAAATTACCAAAAAATCATAAAACTTTGTAAAATTTAGTCATGTTTCTACACATGGACTCAAACAAGTAGCTAGGATATAAAAGGATTTTAATAAATTTCTAATTGCACACTTGGTCTATAGCCAAACAAGGCTAAATTTCCTTGTAGATGAATGTCAATATGGAAACACCACAAAATTGAGAAAAACCATTGAACACACTAAAGAAACCAAGGGGCCAAGGTCCCTTTCTAAAGACTACATTTGACACATGGCACTCATTTGTTGGTTACTTTCTTTAAATTTTGCATTTTTTGTGCCAAATTTACAATTCAATGTGTTTTAACTATAAATGTTTTTTTAATTACAAATTGGTCTTATATCATTTATATTATCCATCCATGCTTTGAACCAAATAAAAATGAATATATATATTTTGTTAAAGACACATTTTCAAAATTCATAAGTTTCAAAGTCAATTTAAGCACACTTGAACCAAATGTGTTAAAAATTTCAACAATTTCAATTACTTTTTTTCAATCATCAATATTAAGATACTTTCCAATTTTGAAAAGGAATAGTGCAAATTTGATAATGAAAATGAATGTTTGAAAAATAACAATAATGAAAATTGTCCAGACATGTTGAACAATGCAAAATGACACTTGAAACATCATAAATTTGCATTAATATTTGAAAATGAAAACTTTGCAAGGAATGGATAATATTCCAATTTTTTTTTGATAATCCAATTTATTATGCTCCCCTTGTGATTTTTCACAAATAAAAAATTATAATTTTAAACATTGTCCAGACACCCTATGCCATGTGGCTCCTTTATACTATATTTGCTCCCCCTTGGCATCCTTAGCAATGGTCGTTTTGTTACACCTTTTTTCTACTTATAATAGTATATATGTATGGACAATGGTTTAATATCACCTTTTCCTAGCATGCCTAGTGTCCTTGTCAACACCTCCAATGTCCTTTGTCTCTCAAAAAAATAATCCATTTTTTCAATGTCCCTTAACATTCTCCCTCATATTAACCCCATCATTTTTTATGCTTGAATATAATTTTAAAATAAATCTCAACATCCCTCAATAAATTTTTCAATGCTTTTAATGTCTTTTGGCATCTTCTTTAACGCCACCATCATTCCTCAACATTTTTCAAAATTGGATGAGATGTTCCTTAAACCTAAATTTGACCAAGGACACCAAAATTTGGACATTTTGGAGGTTGATGTCCCATCTTGGGAAGTTTCCCTAAAAGGGACCTTGGTAATGCCTTGCAAGGATGCTAAAGTGGCATGATTTAGTTTTTGCCAATAAAAACCTACAAAGGGGTCATCCCTTGATTCATTGAAATCAAAAGTTGGTTCACAAGGTAGTTGTTAGTGTTCATTGTTTTAGTCCACAAATATTTTAATGCACCATTCTCAAACAACATGCTCCTAGCCTTCTCCACGATCTAATTATTCCTCCTCTTTGAAAGTCCATTTTGCTAAAGTGTCCTAACTTAAACGAATTGACATTTTATCTTATGATCATGATAATACATCTCAAATGTTTCTGATGTGTATGCGCCACCCTTTATCAAAACAAAACATTTTGACTTGTTTATCAAATTCTACCTTTATTTTTTATTTGAACATTTTAAACATGTTGAATGTTTTAGACTTTGCCCTCATGAAATAGAGTCATGTTCATCTATTGTGATAATTAGTAAAAATGATGAAAAATGAAAGCTCAACAATTATTAATTAGTGTTCTTTTATAAGTTAAATGAAAAGTACCACAAAATGGATTATAAAGTTAACCATGTAATTCAATTAAGTTAGAAGATTAAATTAATACAATTTTTTCTTATGAATAATATATTGAAAACTATTAAATAGGTAGTTGAGCAGTTTATTATGAAATGCAAGGAGGTTGAAACTATTTTTTTATAATGCAAACTCTTATAAAAGTACATGTGCAAGTAGATTAAAATAAAGTCTAAATCAAAAGTTTGAAGAATGTAGGCCTTAAGTTTATGACAAATTTTGTGAAAATATGTAGAATGAATGTTTCACTCTAATATTGGAATTGACGTAGATTTTAACACATTCACATGATTTTATTTTATTTTTTAAAACATTTTTATGATGCAATTGCTTTGTAATTTTAAGTTTACATTCTTACATGAGGTAGGTGAAAGTATATGATTGGGTGGTACCACAAGGAACATTACACTTTCATTTTACTAGACCCATCAAACTTATTAAAAAAATGGAAAACACTTTTAGAAAGGCTTTCATTATAAGTTTTTTGGTTGTATAGGCTGTATAAAATTAAAACTTCAATGAAATAATTGTATTTTTGATTTTGACGTTCCTAATCATTTCTTAACAATTTTTAAAAAAGAAAGTAACATTGGTTATTTTCCTTAATGTTTTTGGTTATGAACACTTTTGATACATATTTTGTGAAGATTATATATATATATATATATAAAATTGAGTAAGTATAATTTAGTTATGAATTTCCAAAGTTTAGGTTGATGATTCCTAAAAGACCATGAATATTAAGAATACAAATTTCTAGCAACTCCCACCTATTTT
>Ga0209611_10000918_pt1 | contig 47799 bp, 45 predicted proteins | sample S1TSphgellanicum_3_FD_187693 | JGI IMG/M metagenome (GOLD analysis project Ga0209611, IMG submission 187693) | Host-associated microbial communities from peat moss isolated from Minnesota, USA - S1T2_Fc - Sphagnum magellanicum MG (SPAdes) (version 2) | ecosystem: Host-associated > Plants > Peat...
GATTGCGAGCGACGGCGCCGTCGGAATCGAGAGGGCCGCGCCGCTTGCGCCGTAGAGGCGCTCGTACAGCGTGCCGGTCAGCCCGAGCCCAAGCAGCGTGACCGCCGTGCCGGTAATGATCTGTTCGGCGCGCCAGACGACCGCGAAGAGCGCGAAGACGGCGGCGACGAGCGCGCCGGCGATCGCGGCCGCCGCGAACCCGGTGGCGACGCTGGCGGCGGCACCGGCGAGCGAACTCGCGCCGACGAGCGCGCCGAACGAGCCGGCGATGATGATCCCCTCGAGCCCGACGTTGATGACCCCCGCCTGCTCGGCGAGCGTCTCGCCGAGCGCGGCCAGCGCGAGCGGCGTCGCCAGCCGCACGGTGGCAGCGAGATAGCCGTCGATCGCCCCGGCGCTGCTCACGGCCCGCTCACGCGACGCTCACGGTGCGCTCACGGTGCGCTCACGCGACATTCACGTGACGCGCACGCGGGCCGTCGCACGCCGCGGGAGCCGCAGGCGGGGCGCGAGGAAGATCAGGATCAGCACGGCCTCGACGACGCTGGCCATCACGGCCGGCACGCCGGCGTCGCGCTGCATCGCGCCCGCTCCGGCCTCGAGGGCGCCGAAGAGGATGCCGACGGCGACGACGGCCAGCGGATCGAGAGACGCGAGGAGCGCGACGGCGATCGCCGTGTAGCCGTAGCCCGGCGAGAGGTTCTCGTAGAGGGCGTACGTCACGCCGGTCACCTGCACCGCGCCGGCGAGTCCGGCGAGCGCGCCGCTGGCGAGAAACGCGGCGGTCGTCGTGCGGGCAACGGCGATGCGGCCGGCCAGCGCCGCGGCGGCGGGGTTGGCGCCGACGACGCGCAGGCGAAACCCCGGCGCGGTCGCCCTCAGGATCCACGCGATCGCGAGGGCGGCGACGACGGCGAGGAGAAATCCGGCATGCAGGCGCGAGCCGGCAAGGTGCGGCAGTCGCATCGCGGGCGCGAGTGTCGAGGATTGCGGGTAGATGTGCGTGGGCTCCTGCAGCGGACCGCGGACCAGATAGGAGACGCCGAACGCGGCAAGAAAGTTGAGCATGATCGTGCTGATCACCTCGAGCACGCCAAACCGCTGCCGGAGCCACGCGGCGATCCCCGCCCACGCCGCGCCGGCGATCGCGCCGAGCGCCAGCGCGAGGGGCAAGCCGATCCAGAGACCGAGATGCGTGCCGAAGGCGACCCCAAACGCCGCCGTCGCGGCGGCACCCGCCAGCAGCTGGCCCTCGGCGCCGATGTTCAGCACGCCTGCGCGGAAGGCGAGCGTCACCGCGAGTCCGGCGAGAATCAGCGGCGTCGCCCGGACGAGCGTCGCCGACGTCAGCGAGTAGCTCGTCCCGAACGACCCGCGCCAGAGCGACGAGAGCGCGGGGCCTGGCGGGTAGCCCGTCACGGTGAGCAGGATCGTGAGCACGACGACGGCGGCGAGCGCGGCCGCCAGCACGCCCGCGAACGGGCCGATCAGTCGTCGCGTGGGCGTGATGTTCACGGCGGGGCGGCGCCCGACGCGTCGACGCCGAGCATGGCGCGCCCGATCGCCTCGCGTCCGCCGGCGATCGGCACGGCCCGCACGGTGCCGCGCGCGACGACGAGCACGCGGTCCGCGAGGCCGATCACCTCATCGAGATCGCTCGAGTAGACGACGATCGCCGTCCCGCCGTCGCGCGCGGCACGAAGACGGGCACGGATCTGCGCGGCCGCGCGGATATCGAGCCCCCGCGTCGGGTTGGCGACGACGAGGAGGGCGGGGCCGCCATCGAGTTCGCGCGCGAGCACGAGCTTCTGCTGGTTGCCGCCGGAGAGCGCCCGCGCGCGTTGCGCGCCGTCGCCGCCGCGCACATCGAAGGCTCCGATCAGTGATGCCGTGGCACCGCCGAGCCGAGCCCATGGTACGCGGCCCCGCGCGGCGCCGGCGCCGCGGAGCGCGACGTTCTCGACGAGCGAGAAGTCGAGGACCATCGCATCGCGCTGGCGATCCTCGGGGACGAATCCGATCGACGCCGCGTCCGGCGCGATCAGCCGGCCGGCGGCGATCGGGCGCCGGCCGGCGATCGCGGCGAGGAGTTCCAGCTGCCCTTCGCCCTCGATGCCGGCGACGCCGACGATCTCGCCGCTTCGCACCTCGAACGTCGCCCCCCGCACGCGCCGCACCCCGCGCGCATCATCGATCTCGACCCCGTCGGCGCGGACGACGACGGCGCCCGTCGCGGCGACCGATCGGGCCCCGCTGTCGGCGAGGATCTCCGGCGTGGCGGCGGCGCCGAGCATGGCGCGCGCGAGCGCGGCCTCGCGCTCGTCGTCCGCGCCGGCGCGCGCCTCGGCGCGCGCCTCGGCGAGCGCCTCGGCGAGCGCGCCAGTACCGTGGAGCGAGGAGGCGAGCACCGTCCTGCCGAGGCGCAGCACGGTGACGGCATCGGCGACGGCGAGCGCGTCGCGGAGCTTGTGCGTGACGAGGACTGCTGCGCCGCCGCGCTCGGCAAATCGTCGGAGCCACGCCAGCAGTTCGCGCGCCGTCTCGGGATCGAGAACCGCGGTCGGCTCGTCGAGGATCAGGATCCGTCCGTCGCGCGAGAGTGCCTTGACGATCTCGACGCGCTGCTGCTGGCCGACCGAGAGGTGGGCGACGCGTGCGTCGGGGTCGATCGCGAGCCCCGTCTCCTCGGCGATCGCGCGCACGCGGTCGGCGGCGCGCCGCCGGTCGTACCGCCGCCCGGTCTCGGCCAGCGCGACGTTTTCGGCGACCGTCATCGCGCCGACGAGCGCGAAGTGCTGGTGGACCATTCCGATGCCGGCGGCGATCGCATCGCCCGGCGAGCGGAAGGTGCGCGCCGTCCCGTCGACCGAGACCGTGCCGGTGTCGGGGCGCAACATGCCGAACGCGATCCGCATCAGGGTCGTCTTGCCCGCGCCGTTCTCGCCCAGCACGGCGTGCACGGTCCCGGGTTCGACGGTGAGTGACGCGCCGTCGAGGGCGGCGACGTCACCAAACCGCTTGACGATCCCGTCGAGCCGAAGGGCGGCCGCGCTCACAGGCCGGTCGGTGCGTCGATGAACGACCAGGGGACGCCGGCGAGCGCCGCGACGTGTTCGGCGAGCGCGCGGACCCCGAGGGTCTCGGTCGCGTAGTGTCCGGCGTAGATGATCACCAGGCCGCGCTCCGGCGCCTGGACCGCCGTCCAGTGCGGGCCCTCGCCGACGATCAGTGTGTCGAGGCCAAGCGACTCGGCTTCGGCGAGGGTCGCCGCATCGGCGCCGGCGCCGCTGCAGATCCCCCAGCGATGCGTGACGCGTCCCGGTGTGATGGCGCTGGCGATCGCGCGGCCACCCCAGCGCGCGGCGTACGCGTCGGCCGCGGCGAGCAGCGTCGCCGTCGGCTGGTCGGTCTCGCCGCGGACACCGATTGGCACGGACTGCACGTGCGCAAACGCCCCCGACGGTGCGAGGCCGAGCGCGTGCGCGAGGAGGACGTTGTTGCCGAGGGTCGGGTGACGGTCGAGCGGCAGGTGGGACGCGTAGACGGCGACGTCGTGCTCGAGGAGCGCGCGCATGCGCGCGTACGCGGCGCCGCGCAGCGGTTCGAGGCCGCTCCAGAAGAGGCCGTGGTGGACGAGGAGCAGGTCGGCGCCGAGGGCGATCGTCGCGTCGATCGTGCGGGCCGAGGCGTCGACGGCGGCCGCCACGCGCGTCACCGGTCGGCCGCTGTTGGCGACCTGCAGTCCGTTCACCGCGTGGGGATAGTCCGGCGTCGCGCTGCTGTCGAGCAGGACGTCGAGCTGCGCGGCGAGTTCGGCTGCGGTCAGTGCGACCCGCCGGGCGGCGCAAACGTGCCGGCCATCAGCAGCTTGGTCACGGAGTCGACGGCGTTCATCGCGCGGATCGGGATCCGGTTTTCGAGGCCGGGGTTGAGCACGAGGCGCACGACGCCGTCCTTCGCGCCGTAGGTGATCGGCCGGGCGATGAACAGGCCGTTCTTCACTTCGCGCGCGATCGTCAGCAGGGCGTGCGGAAGGTCGATGATGACGCTCCCCACGGTCACGGCCGGCGCGATCGAGTTCTGGTCGGAGTTCGCGCCGAAGATGTAGACGTTGTGCGAGTCCTTGACGGCCTGGAAGACGCCGAGTCCGGCGGCGTCCGCGTTCTGGAAGATGACATCGGCGCCGCGGGCGATCTGCGCGAGGGCCTGCTCGCGGCCGGCGCTGACATCGTCCCAGTTGCCGATGTACGACGTGAGGACGACGATCGACGGGTTCATCGTCTTCGCACCGGCCGCAAACGCCTCGAAGCTGCTCTTGACCGGTGGCAGCTCGGTGCCGCCGATCACGCCGATCGTATCGGACTTCGTGAGGCTGCCGGCGATGATCCCGGCGAGATAGGCGCCGTCCTGGAACGCGAACGTGATCCCGGCGACGTTGGTCGCCGCGGTATCGCCGGACGTGACGACGAAGATCGTCTTCGGGAAGTCGGGCGCGACACGGACGGCCGCGTCCTGGAACTCGAAGCCGTGTCCGAAGACGAGGCTGTAGCCCTGGGTCCCGTACTGCCGGAACTGCTCCTCGAACTCCGCTGGCGTCTTCGTCTGGACATTGCTGATGTCCGCGCCGAGCGAGTCGCGGATGCGGAGGAGGCCCTGGTAGGCGCCGCCGTTCCACGCCTGATCGGAGACGGGACCCGGGGTGAGCAGCGCGACCTTGAAGGGGGCCGACGCGTCCCCGTTGGCGCGGCGGTCACTGCCGACGGTGTGCGAATGCGCGCCCGGCGCCTCGCCACACGCGAGGAGCGCCGCGCCGCATGCGAGCAGGAGGGCGGCGCCGCTGGCGCACCTATGCATGTGACCACCCACGATCGGACCTGACCATCGGATCACACCATGGGACGCGGGTGAGTGGGCGCCGTGAGCGCCCGACCGCGTGGTGTGCCGACGGTCAGCGCACCACCGCGACGGGCATCGTCTTGACCTCGGCGACCGGTCGCTGTTGCGTCGTCCGGTCATCCATGCGCACCGTGCCGTTGATTCGACCGCCCTCGAGCACGACGATCGACTTCGTGTAAATGTCGCCGTTGATCGCTGACGTTCCCTGCACTTCGACGCGTTCGGCCGCGGTGACCGTGCCGTCGATCTTGCCACCGACGACGACTTCGCGGGCATGGACATCGCCCTTGACCTCGCCCTGTCGGCCGATCAACACCTGCCGCGCCCCGCGAATCGTGCCCTCGATCGTGCCTTCGATCTTGAGGACACCGCTCGTCTCGATGTCGCCGTGCACCTTCATGCCGAACGCGATGATCGACAGCGCCGCCTCGGCGCCGCCCTTGCTCTCGGGTCGCTCGGACCCGTCCTTTGCGTCTTTGCTGAACATGGCCATGATGGGAGAGGAAAGCGAGTGTGGTGGCGGTGGGGCTGCGGAATTCGACCGGTTCAGATCGTGGACGACCGATCGGTGAGACTCGGCACAGGGCGGATCAGTCCATCGGTGCGGCAGACCTGGCCGGTGCGGTGCTCGAATCCGGACCGATCGGCGGCGCGACCGGGGCCGTGCTCGGTGCGACGCTGGCACCCGACTCCGTCGCGATCGTGCGTCCCCGCCTCGGTCGGCGGATCGAATCCTCCACGGGGGTCAGTTCCTCGCCCGGTCGAGCAGGGGTAGCACCCAACATCCGCTGGACCTGATCGTACCGCGCCTGGAGTGCCGCGAGCGATCGTTGCAGTGTGTCCAGTCGCGTCGCGGTATGCTCGAACGTCGCCAACTCTCGCGTCAACGTCGGGACGCGCGCGGCCTCGATGGCGATGCCCGTGAATATCGCGAGAAGCACGGCGATCGCGATACGGCCGGCCCGCGACGTACAGAGCCGCAACAACCGCACCTGCCGCGTGCTGAGCACGATGGTCCGGCTCGCGAGCCCGCTTTCGCGCTCGACCTGGATGATCATCGATCCGGCGTGCGGCGTGTAGATGTTGCCGTAGCCACGGGGGGCGTCCCGCATCAGCTTGCCTCGCCTTGTCGCATCGGAGAATTCCGCATGACGAGCTCGAGCACGCGCTCGAGATCGTCGGTCGAGTAAAAGCGAATCGCGATCGTACCTGCATCCGGTCCGCTCAAATCGACGCGTACGTCCGTCTGGAGATACGCCCGCAGGGCATCCTCGATACTTCGTACCGCACCAGTCGCTGTCGTCGGCCGGGCGACCGCCTTCGTCGCCCGCGCGCGGGTGCCGCCGGCCCCGTTGTCGCGGAGGCGGCGCTCGACCTCGCGCACGCTCAACCCGTGGTCGACGACCTCGCGCGCGAGCGCCTCCATCACGGATTCCGATTTTGCCGCCAGCAGCGCGCGCGCGTGTCCGGCGGAGAGCGCGCCGTCACGCACCATGCGCCGCAGGGAGTCTGGTAACAGCAAGAGCCGCAACAGGTTAGCGACAGTGGAGCGATCTTTCCCAACCGCCGATGCGACCGCCTGCTGCGTGAGGGCGAACTCGGTCATGAGGCGCTGGTAGCCTTCGGCCTCTTCCATAGGATTGAGGTCCGACCGCTGGAGGTTTTCCACCAGCGCCAGGGTCAGCGCCGCCTCGTCGTCGAACGTCACGACGATCGCCGAGATCGATGTCCATCCAAGTGCGGCCGCAGCCCGCAGCCGTCGTTCGCCGGCAATCAGCTCGTAACCCGAGGCGGCCGTCCGCACGGTGATCGGCTGGAGGAGGCCGTTTGCGGCGAGGCTCGCCTGCAGTTCCGCAATTTCCTCCGGACGGAACTCCTTCCGCGGCTGGTACGGGTTCGGCCGGATCTCGGAGATCGGGATCGAGCGGAGCGCCGAGATGGCGCCGGCTCCCGCTCCCGCGCCGAGACCCCCTGCCGTCGCCGTGCCGGCGTTGGCTGCCGGGCCGAGCAGTGCCTCGAGTCCGCGCCCCAGCCGCTTTGAGTTCCCCTTGTCACTACTGGTCATGTGGATGTTTCACGTGAAACATTGTGTACCGGCGTGATGGCCGGTCCCGACCCGCGAGCGGCGCTCGAAGCGTGCGCGAGCGCGTAGCTGGGCGCGAGCCCTTCGGAGGCGATGTGATATCGCTCCAGCAGCTCCCGGGCGACCGACATGTACGCCTGGGCCCCGACCGAGGCGACGTCGTAGAGAATGATCGGTTTTCCGTGGCTCGGCGCCTCGGCGAGGCGAATGTTGCGAGGGATCACGGTCGGGAGCACCCGGTCGCCGAAGTACTCTCGGGCATCCGCCGAGACCTGGCGAGAGAGATTGAGTCGTCCATCGTACATCGTGAGAAGGACCGCGTCGATCACGAGGCCGGGGTTGATCCCCCGTTGCACAGCCTGGATCGTATTCATCAGCTGCGAAAGTCCTTCGAGCGCGAAGTATTCGCACTGGAGCGGGATCAACACGGCATCGGCGGCCGCGAGCATGTTGATTGTGATCAGCCCGAGCGACGGCGGGCAGTCGATCAGCACGAAGTCGTAGTTGCTCCGGATCGGCGCCAGGGCGTCGCGCATCACGTGATCGCGATCCGGCCGGTCGACCAGCTCCACCTCGGCACCTGCCAGGTCCGGAGTCGCGGGCAGCACGTCGAGAGTCCGAAACGCCGGCGCCTTGATCCGACTCTCGGCCGCGGTCGCCCGCCCGATCAGGACGTCGTAGACCGTCGAACCGAGCCCCTGCCGCTCCAGCCCGATCCCGCTCGTCGCATTCGCCTGCGGATCCCCATCGACCAGCAGCGTCTGCTGCTCGGCGACCGCGAGGCTCGCCGCGAGGTTGACCGCCGTCGTTGTCTTGCCGACGCCACCCTTCTGATTCGCAATCGCGATCACACGTCCCACAGCTCGCCCCTTCGCTCGAATGGTGAGCGTACGTCGAGCCGCAAGATAACCCGGATGGCAACTGTTCCACGTGAAACATCACCACGACGCAGCCGGCCCAATGATCGCGGCGATCGGCTGACTTCCGTGGCCGAGGTAGCATGCGACCGCAGGCCGTACTCAGCTGTGAAGCGATCTCGGCATGCAACGTTATCAAGCCACTAAAGCGCCATTATAGTCATTGTCGCGCGCATTATTCGACGCGTGGTGCCCGGATGTGGCACTTGATGTTGGTTGATGCCCTGTACATGTTGTCGTCGATGACGACCTCGGCGCCCAACGCTCGGCGGCCACGTGGCTTCACGCGGAGGCAGGAGATCGCCATTCTCGGCGCGTGTGTGCTCGCCGCCCTGGCGGTCGTCCTCGGGCTCTTCCTCGTCGTGCTCGTGCCGATGATCGATCAGCCGACGCGCGCCGAACGCGCGGCGAGAGCTGCACGAGCTGCCGCCGCGCACGCCGATGCGGCATCGCCGACGCCATCCGCCTCACCGGCCGCACCACGAGCGCAAACCCCACCGCCTGCGCGCCCCGATCCGACCGCGCGCGACGCCGCGACGCCGTTCTAGGGGCGGAGAGCGTCGAAGGTCCGGCGATTGCCCCTACACACCAGCGCTCGCGCGGGCCTCGAGTGCTGATGCCTGCAACAACGCCCACGCCTCCGCAACGTGGCGGCGTTCGGTGCGCAGGTTCCCGATCGCGAGGCGAAGCACGATCCGCGCGCCCAGCTTGTTGTGCGAGAGATAGGCGCGGCCGCTCGCGTTGACGCGCGCGAGCAGCTCGAGGTTGAGCGCATCGGCGACGGCGGCGTCGACGCCACGCGGCGCATAGCGGAACGTGACGAGTGACATCGGCACGGGCGCCACGCGCGTCCATTCGGGATCCGCATCGACCCACTCGGCGAACTCGCGTGCCAGCGAGCAGTGCGCGCGAATCCGCGCCGTCACCCCCTCGACCCCGAACGTCCGCAGCACCGCCCAGAGCTTGAGCGCACGAAACCGCCGCCCGAGCTGCACGCCGTAGTCCATGTAGTTCACGACCGCGTCGTCGACCGACGTCACGAGGAACTCCGGCACCAGCGTGAACGCGCGCCGCAACACGTCGGGGTGTCGCGTGTAGAGCGTCGAGCAGTCGATCGGCGTGAAGAGCCACTTGTGCGGGTTCACGACGAACGAGTCCGCGCGCTCGACGCCCGCGAGGAGCGGCCTGAGCTCGGGCACGAGCGCGGCGACGCCACCGTACGCGCCGTCGACGTGGAGCCAGACGTGCTCGCGCTCGCAGATGTCGGCGATTGCGGGGACGGGATCGACACTCGTCGTCCCGGTGGTACCGACGGTCGCGACCGCGGCGAGCGGCAGGTAGCCCGCGGCGCGATCCGTCGCAATCGCATCGGCGAGCGCGTCGGGCCTGAGACGCCAGTCCCCGTCGACCGGGAGTGCGACGACGTTGTCGAGCCCGAGCCCCAGCGTGATCGCGCCCTTCGCCACTGACGAATGCGTCTGATCGGAGACGTAGACCCGCATCGGCGGCAGATCGGCTCGACCGGCAAGTCCGCGCTCGCGGATGCGGAGCTCCGGTCGCCACTCGCGCGCGGCGGCCAGCGCGAGCATCGAGGAGATCGACGCCGTGTCCGTAATGATGCCAAACCACCCGGGCGCGAGGCCGAGCATCTGGCGGAGCCAGTCGAGGACGACCTGCTCGAGCTCCGTCACGGCCGGACTCGTCTGCCAGAGCATCCCGTTGACGTTGAGCGCGGCGGTGAGCAACTCCGCCAGGATCCCCGGGCCCGATCCGCTGACCGCGAAGTACGCGAAGAACCCGGGGTGGTTCCAGTGCGTGATCCCCGGCAGCACCACGCGCTCGAAATCCGCCCACAGCGCTGACCACGGCTCGCCAATCGGAGGCGCCGCGGTCGGCAGTGCCGCGCGAATCGCGCCCGGCGAGACGCGCGACATCACCGGATACTCCTCGCTCGTGGCGAGATAGTGCGTGATCCAGTCGACGAGCTGGTGCCCCGCCGCGGTGAACGCGTCGGCATCCATGTCGCCCATGCCCGCCCGCTTCGTCGCCGCACCCTCTGTCGCCGTGCTCTGATGCGGCGCTGTCGCTCCGGCGCGGATCGCCGTGTCGATCTCCGTCATCCGACGATCCCGCTGCAGGTGCCGAGCCCGATGCGTGTCGCACCAGGCCGCGCACAGTATCCCGTCATGATCACCTCGTCCCCCGCTTCGAGAAATCCGCGCGTCTCGCCGCCGGGCAACGCGATCCGGTCCGCGCCACGCCGCGTCAGCTCCAGCAGGCAGCCGAGCGAGTCGGGTGTCGCGCCGGAGACGGTGCCGCTCGCGAGCAGGTCGCCGGGGCGCAGCCCGCAGCCGTTGCTGGTATGGTGGGTCACCATCTGGGCGAGCGTCCAGTAGAGATCGCGCACGTTGCCGCGACTGAGACGCATCGCGGACGTCCCGCGCTCGCGCATCGCGGCCGTTCGCAGCGAGACCTCGATCGTCAGGTCGATCCCGCCGGCGCCGGTCGACGCCAGATAGGGAAGCGGCGCCGGATCACCGGCCGGCCGCTCGAATGCCGGCACGCGAAACGGCGCCAGCGCATCCATCGTCACGACCCACGGCGAGACCGACGTCGCGAAACTCTTCGACAGAAACGGGCCGAGCGGCTGGTACTCCCAGCTCTGGATGTCGCGCGCCGACCAGTCATTGACGAGACAGACGCCGAAGATCCGCGACTCCGCGTCGTCGATCGCCACCGGCACGCCAGCCGACGACCCCGACCCGATGAAGAACCCGAGCTCGGCTTCGTAGTCGAGCATCCGCGTCGGTCCGACGCTCGGGCTTGCCGCATCCGGCGCTTTCGTCTGCCCCGACGGCCGAGCGACCGGCGTGCCGCTCGGCACGAGCGACGACGCGCGCCCGTGGTAGCCGATCGGCACGTACTTGTAGTTCGGCAGCAGCGGTGAGTCCGGTCGGAAGAGCCGGCCGACGTTGGTCGCGTGGAAGACGGACGCGTAGAAATCGGTGTAGTCGCCGACAGCGGCCGGCAGCAGCAACCGCACGTCGGCGATCGGCACGAGCAACCGCCCGACCAACTCTCGCGTGCCCATGGGGGCCGTTTCGTCTTCCGCCAGCAGCTCGCTGATCGCGTGCCGGAGCGCGGACGCCGCCGGCCGTCCGAGGGCCATGAGTCCGTTCAGCGATCCGTTGCGGCACGCGTGGGCCGCATCGGCCGCGCCCCCGGCGAACAGGTCCGCGTCGAGCGCGGCGACGACGTCGAGAATCCGGTCACCGATCGCCACCCCGACGCGGCCGGCGCCGGAGGTCTCCGTCGAAAAGACGCCGAATGGCAGGTTCTGGATCGGGAAGTCACAGTCCGGCTGCTGTGCCGACGCGACCCATGAGCGTCGCGCGGGGTCGACCGACGCGTCCACCTACCAGCCCAGCCCGCGCAGCTCGTCAGCCGGCTCGCGAAACGAGCAGGAACCAAACGACGTCGCGTAGTTCGCGCGCGCGGCGCGGATCGCCGGTGTCGTCGCCCGGCGCGTGCGCCACGTCACGCCGTCGGCGTCGAACGCGAAGGCCGATGGCGACGTCTCATCCAGCATCGCCACCGCGTCCGACGCCGGCACGCCGATGCGCACGAATGTCGCCGCGACGAAGAGGTTCACGAACCCATGCATCACCGCCGTCGCCGCGCCTGGCTCGTACGTGAGCGGGTACGCTGCACGGATCGGGTGATGCAGCCCCGCAGTCGCCTTGAACGGCACCGCGGCGCGGGCGCACGCGCGAAAGAACCGGACGAGCGCCGCCGACGAGGGGATCGACTCCGCGGTGAGGCCGCCGGTGCGGACCTTGGCTCTCGCGCCGACGAGCGCGAGGTCGGCGATCATCGGTGACGGATCGGTCGCCGTCGGGAGCTCGACATACAACGTCACGTCGTCCGGACGCGACGCCAGAATGCGCGCGAGGTCGGCCGATGTCGACGCCGGCGCCTCGATCGTGTCGACGATCGCCCACCCGGTGCCGCGACCCGGTCCCTGTCGACGGTTGAAGTCCGCGATCCGCGCCGCGTCGGCTGGTGCGTCGGGTCCGACGAGCGCGCTGATCCGCCACGGCGTCCCCGGGCCGACGCGGGAGACGGTCGCGAGCGCGACTCCCTCCAGTTCCTCAAGCCGCGCCGCCGGCACGACGAATCGCCCGAGCATTGCCCGCTGCGGATCGGTGAGGCACGCGGTGTAATGCCGCAGGGCGGCTTCCATCTCGAGCCCGGCCGGCGGGAAGAGCCCGGCATAGTCGACGAGTCCGTTCGTCAACGCGTCGACCGACGCCAGTCGCGCCGACGAGGGAGTCGCGGTCATCGAGTCAATATAGGGCCACTTACATCGTGAGGACGATCTTCCCGATGTGCGCGCTCGACTCCATCCGGCGGTGCGCGGCGACGACATCCGCCAGCGGGAACGTGCGGTCGATCAGGGGACGGACCATCCCGCTCGCGAGGAGCGGCCAGACGCGCGCCTCGAGCACGCGCGCGATCGCGCCCTTCTCCGCGATCGTCCGCGGCCGCAGCGTCGATCCGGTCAGCGTCAGCCGCTTCCCCATGATCGGCCGCAGGTCGAGGTCGACCCGGCTCCCTTCGAGAAACGAGATCTGCACCAGTCGGCCGTCGATCGCCAGCGCATCCAGGTTCTTCGCCACGTACGGACCACCGACCATGTCGAGGATGACGTCGACGCCACGACCGCCGGTCGCACTCGTGACTGCCGCGCTCCAGTCGCTCGTGCGATAGTTGATCGCCACGTCGGCCCCGAGCGCCCGGCACGCCTCGCACTTGGTGTCGCTCCCGGCGGTCGTCAGCACTCGCGAGCCCAGGGCGTGCGCAAGCTGGATCGCCGTCGTGCCGATTCCGCTCGACCCGCCGTGCACGAGCAGGGTTTCGCCGGGCACGAGGCGTCCGCGATCGAAGACGTTGGTCCAGACCGTGAAGAACGTCTCCGGGATCGCCGCCGCCTGGGCGATGCTGAGCCCTGACGGCACCGGCAGGCACTGCGGCACTGGTGCGAGGCAGTACTCGGCGTAGCCGCCGCCGGCGACGAGCGCGCAGACGGCATCGCCCACGCGCCACCGACCGGCGTCCGGTCCGATCGCTGCGACCGTGCCGGCGATCTCGAGCCCGAGCGTCGCCGGCGCGCCAGGTGGCGGCGGATAGGCGCCCTGTCGCTGGAAGACGTCGGGCCTGTTCACACCGGCTGCGGCGACGTGGATCAACACCTCGCCGGCCCCGGGGGTCGGCGTCGGCAGCTCGCCCACGACCATCACCTCCGGCCCGCCGAACGTCGGGACGCTCACCGCGCGCATCTGCGTCGGTACGCTCATCGCTCGCCCCTCCAGTCGCGCATCAGCGAATCACGCGACACGGGGACGAGCACCGGCAGCGCGGTCGGTGCATCGGAGGCGGGGCGGGCAAGATAGATCGGCCGGTCGGGATAGGCGTTGGTCAACAGGGAGTCCCGCGCGTGCAGGTCGCGCGCGTAGATCGTGCGGTCGTCGTGCAGCAACAGGAACGGTGCAAGCGGCAACACACCGGCCTGGGACTCGGCGATGCGTTCCATGCATCGCGCCGGGTAGACGGCGCCCGGCGTCTCGCGCGCCGACGATCCGACGCTCAAGCGGATCGTCGCCAGGCGCGCCGAGTCGCCGACGAGGGCGCGCAGGCGCTCGGTGGCGTCGATGGTCGGTGCGCCGCGATCGCGCGCTGATTCCATGGTGCCGATCGCGTCGTCGAGGCGGCAGGCGTCGATCGCCTGGTAGAGCTGTTCGGCATCGCCGGGTCGGACGCCGAGGGCCCACATCCGGGCGACGAGCTGGGCGTCCCAGCTCTCGCGGACGAAGACGATCGCGTCGTGCACGCCGGCCCGGGGGGCGACGCCCGGTCGGATCCATCGTTCGGTCCCGAACTGCGACGCGTACTGCACGGCGCGCTCCGGGATCGAGACGACGAGCGCCACGAGCGCGCTCACGACGAGCGCATGGACGGCGGTGCGCCGGATGCGCGTTCCGGCGGACGACGTCGAGGTGCGGGCGTAGAGTCGGGGCAGGGCGCGGGCGGTCCAGAGCGCGACGAGCGGGGTGAGGGCGAAGAAGAGCCGGGGCCCGAGGTAGAAACCGTTGAACCAGTACATCGAATAGAGTCCGGCGAGCGTCGCCGCAACGACGAGCAGGTAGCGATCGGTCGCCGCCATGCGGCGCGTCAGCGCGAGCGCGACGATCGCCGGGAGCAGCGACGGGATCGGGGTCTCGAAGAGGTAGCGCTGCAGTTCGAGCGCGTACGTACTGATGTACTGCAGGCCGCGCGCCGGCGTGTGCATCGTGCCGATCGGTGTCCGGTGGAACCCCAGATCGTGTCCCGATCCCCAGAAGACCTCATAGCCGAAGCGCAGCGGCGCGCCGGTCGTCCGCGTGTTCACGTACAGCAGGATCGCGATCGGGATCGCGACGCCGCCGGCCGACGCGACTGCATCAGCCCATCGCCGCGGCTCTCGGAGCGCGCGCCAGAGGTACCAGCACGCCGCCGGGAGCGCGAAGGCGAGTCCTTCGACGGGGCGAATCGTCGCCGCGGCGCCGAGCGCGAGCCCGCCGAGCCACGCGAGCAGAGGGCGCGGCACCGGCGACGCCATGACGTGGACGAGCGCCGCCGAGCTGAGGAGCGCGAACGTCAGCGCCGGAACGCAGCTCATGTGCGTCCCCGACATGAAGGCGACGAACGGCGCGGCCGCGAAAATGGCGACGGCGCCGAGCGCGGTGCGTGGGTCGGGCTCGGCGATGCGAAGGTACGACGCAAACGCGACGATCGACGCCGCGCCGGCGATGGGACCGGCGAGCCACGCCACGCCAGCGCGTGCCCAGAGGGCGAGCCATGCGGGTCCGCCGACCGGGTATTCGGAGTAGACGCGTCCCAGCGCGTCGACGATCTGCATCGACGAGAAGAACTCCGGGTGCGCGGGTGCCGGCAGCGAGAGGTGACCGGCCGCGAGGATCTGGGCGTGATACAGGAGCGCGATCTCGTCGATCAGGATCGGCCGACCGCCGAAGACGACGCGCGCGATCAGGGCGTAGGCGACGAACGCGATGCCCGTGATCACGGCGATGATCGTCGTGGGGCGCGCGGCGAGTGTGGCGCCAAGTCGCTCGACCGCGTGCACCGGCCAGAGCCATGCGAGCCGTCGGGAGAGGATCGTGAGGACAACACCGGCGCCGATGGCGATCGCCGAGCCGCTGACCCATTCCACGAGCTGGCCCGCGTAGTCCGAGTAGCGAGGACCGCCATCGACCCAGAGGGCGATCGGGAGGAAGCCGAGGATTGCGAAGAGCGTGGCGGCGATCGGTCCCCACGAGTCGCGCACCGACGTCATCGACGAGTTGCTCGTGCCCTCGACGGACCCCGTGCCGGGTCCGTCTGTCGCAGGCGTCATGCCGTCTCAGGCCGGGACGGTGAGGCGTCGGCGCTCGATCTCGATCACGAGGTTCTGCAGGTCGTTGGGGTTCACGCCCGGGATGCCGGCGGCCTGCGCGAGGGTGCGGGGCCGGATCGCGGCGAGCTTCTGGCGGGCTTCGGTGGAGAGCGACCGCATCGTGTCGTACGGCAGCGTAACGTCGAGGGCGAACGCGCCGAGCCGGCCGAGTCGGTCGGCCGCCTCGCGCTCGCGCTCGAAGTACCCGGCGTACTTGATCTCGAGGTCCGCCGTCACGACCGCCTCGCGGGGGAGGGTGCGTCCGACGTCGACGGCCGCGAAGAGCGATTCGAGCGACACCTGCTGGCGGCGGGCGATCTCGATCAGGCGGATCGGCTGCGTCAATGGCGTGCTCCCGACGGACCGGAGCAGCGCGTCGACGTCGGCTGGGCGCCCGGTCGTCTGCTCCGCGATCGAGCGCGCCTCGTCTTCGGCGGCGAGCCGGCGCTCGATGACGGCGCGCTCGACGTCGGAGTAGAGGTCGAGGGCGAGGCCGTGGGAGGCGAGTCGCCGGAGGGCGTTGTCCTGGCGGACCGTCAGGCGAAACTCCGACCGCGACGTGAAGAGCCGGTACGGCTCGTCGACGCCGCGCGTGACGAGGTCGTCGATCAGGACGCCGATGTAGGACGTCTCGCGCCCGAGGACGATCGGCTCGCGGCCGGTCGCCGAGCGCGCCGCGTTGAGACCGGCGAGCACGCCCTGCCCCGCGGCCTCCTCGTAGCCCGTCGTGCCGTTGATCTGGCCCGCGAGATAGAGGCCCGCGAGGTGCTTCACCGCCAGCGTCGCGTCGAGCTGGGTCGGCGGGTAGTAGTCGTACTCGATCGCGTAGCCGGCGCGGGTCATGCGGACGTCGGCGAGCCCCGGGATCGTGCGCAGCGCCTCGAGCTGGACGTCGGCCGGCAGCGAGGTCGAAAGCCCGTTGACGTAGAGTTCGGCGGTGTCGTGTCCTTCCGGCTCGAGGAAGAGCTGGTGCCGTTCGGCGTCCGGGAAGCGGACGATCTTGTCCTCGATCGACGGGCAGTAGCGGGGTCCCCGCGCGGCAATCGCGCCACCGTACATCGCCGACCGGCCGATATTGTCGGCGATCACCTGCTTCGTCTCGGAGCCGGCGAAGGTGATCCAGCAGGGGAGTTGGGCCGGGTGGCGCGTGGCGCCGTCGGTGCGACGCGGCGTCGGCCAGAAGTGCGACCAGGAGTAATCGAACGCCTCGATCTCGCTCTCCTGCGGTGCGAGCGCGCTGAAGTCGACGGACCGGCCATCGATCCGGGGCGGTGTCCCGGTCTTGAACCGGCCGACCGTGAGCCCCGCGCCCTCGAGCGCCTGGGCGAGCTCGGTGACGGCCGGCTCCCCCGCGCGGCCGCCCGATGTCTCGGTCGTCGTGCCGATATGGATCCGGCCGCGGAGGAACGTCCCCGCCGTGACGATGACCGCTCGCGCGCCGAAGCGGCGGCCGTCGACGGTCTCGACGCCGGCGACGCGGTCGCCCTCGAGGAGCAGCTGGGCGACGGTGCCCTGGACCGTGTGGATGCGGAGCTGCTGCTCGACGAGCGAGCGGACGGCGCGGCGGTAGAGGCCGCGGTCGCACTGCGCGCGCGGCGCCCAGACGGCCGGCCCCTTGCTCCGGTTGAGCATCCGGAACTGGAGCGTCGCCAGATCGGTCGCCCGCCCCATGATCCCGCCCAGAGCATCGACCTCGCGCACGACCGTGCCCTTGGCCACGCCGCCGATGGCGGGGTTGCACGACATCTGGCCGATCGTTTCGAGCGCGCTCGTGACCAGCACGACGCGCGCCCCTGCCCGGGCCGCCGCGACCGCCGCCTCGGCCCCCGCATGCCCCGCCCCGATTACGACGACGTCGACGTCTGATTCATGCATGAGGCGGGGGGTGACGGTGCGCTCGCGAGAGGAGAGTCCGGACTCTCGTACAATTCTAATAGCACCGGTCCAGTGGCCCACCCGCTACGATACAGCCTGTGTCTCCGATTGACCCACCGACCGAATGACGTCGCCGCTCGCGGACGCTGGTGGCGCGATCGCCGACTGGGTGCGGAGCGTCGCGGCGGATCGCGGTGACCTGCGATTCGATGATCTGCACATCGATGTCGTCGACGGACGATTCGCTCGCAAGCGCCAGTGGGTGAGCGGCGCGATCGAATGCCTCGCTGCCGCGACGGAGATCCGGGACGCGCACAAGCTCCCGTTCGCCGTGGCCGCGGGCCTGTCGCTCCAGTCCGGCGCGAGCCCGTTGGGGTTGAATTTCAGCGATGCCGACGGGCTGCAGGCGCAACTTGCCGATCAAGCGCCGTCACTCTACCTCTTTGCGCCGCCGGTCGAGGCACTGCTCGACGATCCGGAGTGTCGAGAGGTCGGCGATCTGGTCCCGTTGCCGGTGCCTCAAGGCACACGTCGCTTCCTGCGCGAGTGGATGGATGCGCGAGATCACGAATTCCGGCGTTCCTTCTGGCTGCTCGCGCTGTAGCGACTCAGTCCCCGCTACCTTCCGTCGCATGCCACTCTCGACACCGGCGGGAAACCCGACACTGCTGATCCGGCGCGAGGCGTTCGAGCGACTCGGCCTCGAGCGCGTCGCATTCGACACGCGATTCAACCTGACCCCCGAGGAATTCCGGGTCGAGGCGGGACTGATCGCGGTCGGGCCGCTCGTCGGTGAGGAGGCGCTCGGCGAGGTGATCGCCGAGCTCGAGTCCCTGGGTCTCGTGTACTTCGACGACTTCTTCGAGCTGAGCGGCAACTGGCCCGAGTGGCTGACGGTGCGCGTCAGCGGCTGATCGCTGGCGGGGTCGCCGTCGCCCCTACGTCCGCCAGCTGATTGTCGTCAGTTCGTCCGGCTCGACGCCAAACCATTCGTCGGGATACTGCCAGACGCGCCGGATCGCACTGATCGAGCAAAAGAGGAGGCAGCGATCGCGCTGCGCCGCGGGCACGCTGCGGGCGTCGACTTCGACGACGCGCCACTGCACGCCGGCCTGATCCAGATACTCGCGTTCTCCGCCGATGATCGGTCCCGACATACACCTCCCCCTTGGGAGTGGTGCATAGCAAGGTGAAGGCCACCGGGAAACGCCCGGCGCGACTGATCGATCACCGATCGTCAGCGATGCTTCGAGAGCGGGGCCGAGACCGTGGGCTCGGGCGTGACCGGGCCATGGCGGAGCAGGCCATCCCACCCGCACTCCATGCACCAGCTCGTCCGCAGGAACGGGACGATGCGATTCCAGCCGCGCGCCACGACGCGCAACGTCGGCGCGTCGCAGTTGGGGCACCGGTCGCCGACCGGGAGGATGAAAAAGAAGACGACGGTGGCCGCGAGGATGCGCAGCAGGAACAGGCCGCCGAAGACCGCCACGAAGATGAACCCGTCCGACACCGCCGCTCCCTCGCCGTCGCCGCTCCAGCTTACCCCGCGACCCGGCCAAAGAGCAAGCAGGCGCGACGCGGCGGGCGAAGGAGCCGCAACAACCACCGGGCCGTCGGCTACAGGCGGGCCTCGACGAGCGCCCACGCCTCGACGTACGCCACGCCGCCCTCGATTCGCTCGATCGCGACGTCGCTCCCCGCCTCGAGGACCGCGTCATCGAGGCCGACCGCGTCCGCGGTCCGCCGACCCGTGCCGTCGACGTACTCGATCACCCCGCGACGGCCATCGTCCCGTACCTCGATCACGCGCGCCACGCACCCCTGCAACTCGTAGCGCGCATCGACGACCTCGGCGCGCGCCGCGGGAATCATCCAGCCGGCGACGAGGATGATCCCGCCCACCGCGCTCGCCACGCCAACGACGGCGGCGAGCCCGAGATCGGTCGCCGGCGACAGGACGGTGAAGCGGGCGAGGAGCCAGCCCGCGAGGCCAAACGCCGTCGCAAACCCGGCGATCGTCGGCAGGTTGAGCGAGAATCGCCGGCGTCCGGATGGGCGTGGCGTCTGCTCGACGCCATTGAGCATCGCATAGACGCCGAGGAGGAGCCCGGCGATGAAGGAGCCTTCGAAGAGTCCACGCATGTCATGCACCGAGATAGGTCCGGAACCAGGTGATCGTCCGCGGCCACGCGTCCTGCGCGGCGGCGGCGTTTGCGCCCTGCTCGCCGTCCTGCGCGCGGAGAAATCCATGGCCGGCGCCCGGGTAGATGTGCGATTCGTAGCGCTTGTGCAACGCGCGCATCGCGGAGTCCGTGCCGGGAACGGTCGCGCTGATCCGCGCGTCGTTGCCGCCATAGAGGCCGAGGACGGGCGCGCGGTCGTTGACCAGCGAGTCGGGGGCGCTGCCGTAGTACACGACCGCCGCCTTGAGCGGCAGCGCCGCACCCGACGTGTGCACCGCGTGCGCGAACGCCGTCCCGCCGCCCCAGCAGAAGCCGACGATGCCGTACCCCTTGCTCGCTGACGGGAGGTGCAACCCGTACGCGGCAACGGCATCGAGCGTCCGCTGCACGGCCGCCGGGTTGAGCCCGCGGATCGCCTGGATCCCGGCGTCCATGGAGATGCTGTCCGGCGCGCCGGGGATCGCCTTCCCCGTCAGCAGGTCCGGGACGACCGCGATGAAGCCGTCGGCGGCCAGCTGGTCACCGACGGCCCGCACCCAGGTGCTCATGCCGAAGATCTCGTGCACGACGACGATCACCGGCGCCGTGTGGCTCACCTGCGGATAGAAGACCCACGCGTGCACGCTGTCCGAGACGCCGCCCGGCGTGGCGATCATCACGTCCTCGCGGTGCCGGGGGGAGGCGGCCAACTGCGCCGCTGCCGTCGCCGCCGATGGCGGGATCGGCCCCCTGCTCGTCGGCCGAAACGCCGAGGGGCGAAATGCCGAAGGGCGAAATGCCGAAGGGCGAAATGCCGAAGGGCGAAACGCCAGCAGCCCCGCGAGCGCGGCAACCGAAGTGCCGACGGCGATCCACCTCGCTATCCCGGACGTCCGCATCACTCCTCTCCACGCCAGATCAGAAGAAAACCGACGAGAACCAAACAGAAGGCGCCCCCATTGGCGCGGACGGAAGCTATTCCGCCGACACCGCGGATGGAGGGCCTTGCGTTATATCTTTGGTCTCGCTAAGATATATCGAAGATATAACGCACGTTATATCGTGACACAGTACAGAATGAGGATTCTGACATGTTTGGACGACACAGCAGGGAATGCCGCGGTGCACGCGGCGGCGGTCCGTGGGGCTTCGACCCGCGGTGGATGGGTGGATTCTGGGGGGCCGGTGGTGGCGGCGGCGGCGGACGTGGCCGCGGAGGCCGGACCGGCCGGATGTTCGAGCAGGGGGATCTCAAGTACGTGATCCTCAGCATGCTCGCCGAGAAGCCGCGCCATGGCTACGAGATCATCAAGGCGCTCGAAGAGCGGTTCGGCGGCGCGTATTCGCCGAGTCCGGGGGCGGTCTATCCGACGCTCACGCTTCTCGAGGAGATGGGCTACGCGCGCACGACGCTCGAGGAGGGCGGCAAGAAGGTCTACGAGATCACCGCCGACGGCCGAGCGTATCTCGAGCAGAACAAGAGCTCCGTTGACGAGATCTTCGACCGGATCAGCGACTTCGCCGGCAGCTTCTTCGGTGCCCCGATGGTCGACATCCACCACGCCTTCAAGAACGTCGCCCGTGCGACCTACGCCACGGCCACTCGGCTCCACGACCCGGCGCAGTTGCAGCGGATCCGCGAGATCCTCGAGCGCGCCGCATCCGAGATCGAGGCGGTCGCCCGCTCCGGCTCGACCGGCGGCCCGGAGCAGACGCCGGGCACGACGACCGTCTGACGATCGAGCGCTGACGAGCGCGGGTGGTCGCCCGCGTCCGGCGGCACCCGCACGTGGCGGGCGCCGCCGGTCTGCGTGCGCTACGTCAGCGTCGCGTCGAGCGTGATCGCGACGTTCCCCTTGAGCGCGGACGAGACCGGACAGCCGGTCTTCGTCTGCTCCGCGATCTTCTGGAAGGCGGCGGCGTCGATCCCCGGCACGCTCGCCTTCACCGTGAGCGCCATCGTCGTGATGGCGAAGCCGGCACCCTGCTTCTCGATCGTGCACGCGGCGCTCGTCTCGACGCGCGTCGCCGGCGTGCCGGCCTGCTCGAGCGCGGCGCTTAGCGCCATGCTGTAGCACGCGGCGTCCGCGGCGGCGAGCAGCTCCTCGGGGTTCGATCCGGTCCCCGATTCAAAGCGCGACCCAAACGAGAACTGCGCCTGGATCGACCCGCTCTCCCCTCTGAAACTCCCCTTCCCCTTTTGAAGACCGCCTTCCCAGACGGCCGTCGCATGTCGTGTCGGCATGCCGAAAGATTCCGGCCGCGCGGCGTCGCGGCAACGGCGCGAGCCGGACCGGACGCGACCGCGCGTCGCTCAGCGGACCCACGGCCCGCGCGCCGCGGCCTCGAGGTACGACATGACCCGTCGCTCGGCGTAATACTCGGCGCGCCACGGCGCAGCGCCCGCGACGAATCCGACGTGGCCGCCGCGATCGACGAACTCCACCTCCAGCGCCGAATTCCGACTCGCGACCGCCCGCACGTCGTCGAGCACCGCCGCCGGCAGGAAGGGATCATCGCGCGCGCTCAGCAGCAGCGTCGGTCGGCGAATCCCGGCGAGGTACCCGAGGGCGCTCGAGCGCGCGTAATAGTCATCGGCGCCCGTGAACCCGTGCAGCGGCGCCGTCACGACATCGTCAAACGCTCTCAGCGATCGCGCCCCCACGAGCCGCGCGCGATCGACGAGGTCCGGGTAGCGTCCGAGCTTCGCCTCGACTTTCGCCTTGAGGGACCTGAGAAAGCTCCGCTCATAGACGACGCGCGCGAACCCGCGACTGATCTCTTCCGCGCCGCGCGCCAGATCGTACGGCACCGAGACCGCGGCCGCGCCGCGGACGACACCCGGCACGGCGTCCCCTCGTTCGCCCAGGTACTTGAGGAGGACGTTGCCGCCGAGCGAGAAGCCGGCGAGCACGAGCGGCGCGGCCGGCGCCGTGGTGGCGAGGCGATCGACGACCATCGCGAGGTCGCCGGTCTCCCCGGAGTGATAGAAGCGCCGCGCCCGATTTGGCGAGCCGCCACACGAGCGGAAGAGCAGCACGTCGGCCGACCAGCCACGGCGCTGCGCCTCGGCGAGCATCCCCTGGATGTAGTGCGAGCGGATCGTCCCCTCGAGGCCGTGCAGCACGAGGAGGCGCGGGCGGTGCGCGGGTACGGGTTCCGGCGCGTCGAGCCGCTCGATCTCGACGACATCGCCGTCCGGCGTCTCCCATGACTCGCGTCGCGTCGGGACGACCGCCTGGGGGCGACCGAGTCTCCCCCAGATGGTGCGGGCGTGTCGTCCCGGCAGCCACCACGCCGGACGATAGGGGGCGTCGGTCACGGTCGCCCCAATGTAATCGGGGTAGATTTCGCACTCGTCGTCCCCCGCGCCTGCCTTCTCATGGAAGTCCAGATCTTCGGCACCAAAAAGGACCCCGCCACGCGCGCCGCCCTCCGCTTCTTCGCCGAGCGTCGCGTCAAGACCCACTTCGTCGACCTGCGCGAGCGCGCGGCCTCGCCTGGCGAGCTGCAGCGATTCGTGCAGAAGTTCGGCGTCCAGGCGCTGCTGGATCGCGGCGGCAAGCGATTTGCCGAGCGTGGGCTCGGCGCGGCCCGCTACTCCGACGCGCGCTGGGTCGACACGCTGGCCGAGGACCCGATGCTGCTGCAGGTCCCGCTCGTGCGCTGGCAGCACAAGCTGACGGTCGGCCTCGCCGAACCGACATGGCGCGAGTGGGTGGCGACCGCATGACGCGGACGGCGTCATGACCCAGCTCGCAATGAGCGGCGTCGCGGTGGAGTTTGGCGCGACGACGTTGCTGCGCGACGTCACCTTCACCGTCGGCGCGGGCGACAAGTGGGGCGTCGTCGGCCGCAACGGCGCGGGCAAGACGACGCTCTTTCGACTGATCACGGGCGTCATGCAGCCGACGCGCGGGCAGGTGACCCGCGTCGGTGGCCTCCGGATCTCCCTCCTCGAGCAGCACCGCGACTTCGGCGGCGCCAGCACGGTCTGGGAAGCGGCGGCCGGTCCGTTCGCGCACCTCCTCGCCCTCGAGCTCTCGCTCGCCGAGCAGGCAGCGGCGCTCGGCACGGGGTCGGACGAGGACGCGCTGGCGCGCTACGGGCACGACCTCGAGCGCTTCGAGCACGAGGGCGGCTACACGATGGAATCGCGCGTCGACGCCGTGCTGCAGGGGCTCGGGTTCGATCCCGTCGAGGCGCGGACGCGGCCGCTGGTGGCGCTGAGCGGTGGCGAACGGGGACGGCTCGGCCTCGCGCGTCAGCTGGTCGCGCCGGCCGACGTCCTCCTCCTCGACGAGCCGACGAACCACCTCGATCTCGAGACGACGGCCTGGCTCGAGCAGTACCTGATGGAGACCGACGAGACGGTCATTCTCGTCAGCCACGATCGGGCGTTCCTCGCGGCGGTCGTCGATCATGTCCTGCACGTCGAGGGCGGGACGGCGACGCCATACACGGGAACGTACGAGGCGTTCGTGATGCAGCGCGCCGAGCGGCGCCTCTCGGCGCAGCGGTCGCTCGACAAGCAGCGCAAGGTGATCGCCAACGAGCAGGATTACATCCGTCGCAACATCGCCGGCCAGAACTCGAAGCAGGCGAAGGGTCGGCGCAAGCGCCTTGACCGGTTGCCGCGTCTGAGCGCGCCGCCGGGCGAGGAAGACACGATGGCACTCCGGCTCGACGTCGCCGAGCGCGGCGGCGATCAGGTCGTCTCGGCCGAGGATGTCCGCATCACGATCGAGGACCGCGTCCTCGTCGATCACGTGACGACGCGCGTGATGCGCGGCGATCGCGTCGGCATCATCGGGCCGAACGGCGCCGGCAAGTCGACCTTCCTGCGCGCACTCGTCGGCGAGCACCCGGTCGACGGCGGCGAGCTGCGCGTCGGGGGCTCGATCCGCGTCGCGCACTATCGCCAGGATCTGGCGCAGGTGCCGCTCGATCGCACGCTCTATCAGGTGATCAACGATCTCCGGCCGCTCTGGACGCGCGGACAGATCCAGTCGCATCTCGCGCGGTTCGGGTTCTCGGGCGACGAGGCACAGCGGCGCGCCGAATCCCTCTCGGGCGGCGAGCGTGCCCGCGTGGCGCTGGCGATCATGATGCTCGAGAACGCCAACCTGCTGATCCTCGACGAGCCGACGAATCACCTCGATGTCGAATCGATCGAGGCGCTCGAGGACGCGGTCGAGCAGTACCCGGGCACGGTGCTGATGGTCAGCCATGACCGCGCGATGCTGCGCGCGCTGGCGACGCGCGTCTGGCGGCTCGACGACCAGCGGATCGCGGTCTTCGACGGCTCGTTTGCCGAATGGGAGGAAGACGCGGAGGACCGCGCGCGCGCGACCGCCGCGGCCGCATCCGACGACACGGCGCGTCGTCGTGCGGAGACGGCCCGCGAGTCGGAACGCACGGCGAAGTCGACGCGGACGGCGGCGCCGGCCAAATCCGACAGGTCGGGCAGGACGGGCGGCGCTCCGAATACCGGGAGTACCGGGAAGGGCGGCGGGTCGGCGAACGGCACCGGCTCACGTGACGCGTCGGCGCTCCGCTCGGCGCGCCGCGCGGCCGACGCCGCCGAGGGCCGCGTCGCCGACGCCGAACGCGAGGTCGCGCGCCTGGAATCGGAACTGCAGGATCCCGCGTTGTATGAAGGAAAGGAGGGTGCCGCGCGCGCCGCCCGGCTCAACGCGGAGCTCTCTCGCGCGCGCGCGACACTCAAGACGGCGCTCGATAGCTGGGCAGCGGCGAGCGAAGACGTGGAACGCCTCGCGCCGTCGGCCTAGACTCTTCAAGGAGCACGGTGGCAATGACTGGATATGCTCGACTCGTACTCGTGATCGTGGGTGCCGGTGGTCTCGCCCTCGGCGCAGGGCGCGTTGCGGCGCAGACGGTGGCGGTGACGAGCGCCGCGGCCCCGGACAGCGCGGCGCGATTCGCCGAGTCGGCGCGGAAGGTCGCGATCGGCGATCGGTTTCTGGCCGCGGGCCAGCGGGATTCCGCCGGCCGGTGGTATTCGCGGGCGATCGATCACAACCCGGATGACGTCGACGCGACGGTGAAGCTGGCGACGCTGCTCGTCGAGGACGGCCACGGCGCTCGCGCCCAGCACCTGCTGACGGATGCGCTCCGCCGTCACCCCGACGACCCTCGGCTGCTGCACTTCCACGCATACCGGATCGGCGCCGACACGACCGGCGCGTCACACTTCGGTCCGTAACCCCCACCCTCGGGGGAAGCGAGCTCCATCCCGAAGCGGCGCTATGCGGTCGGTGCTCCGAAAAGTCCGCCTGTTCCGAGCACCAAAGCCATAGGTCTGCTGTGAGTGATACCGGGGGGGCCGGCCGTTACACGCCAGGTGCCGCCGCCGCCCCAATCCCCGCCGCCGACCCCGACCGCGCGTCCGCGGCAGCCGGCGCTGCGCCCGTCGCTTCGCTCGTCGACGTGTTCGTCGCGTGGTTCAGCGAATAGACGTACGCCGCGACCGCCTTCACTTCCTCGAACGTCATCACGCCGCCGCCGTACGCCGGCATCGGGTTGGGGAAGGCGCGCGGGTGCGGCACGCCGTTGATGATCAGTCGCACGATCGACCCGTAGCTGCCGTCGGCATCGATCCAGTCGGCGCGTCGGAGGTGCGGGCCCGCCGTCGTCCCCTCGGCATTCGCGCCGTGGCAGCTGAAACACGATGCGCTGCCGGCCCCGTGCCCGGAGTAGATCGTGCGCCCCTGCGCGATCAGCGCGGGCGTGATCGCCGAGACGCTCATCGCGGCTTCGCCGGCGGTGTCATACGACGGGACGTTCGCCGCCGAAAGCGTGGCGTGCGTCTCGGGATTGGACGGCGCTCCCGCAAACCCGTTTGCCGGCGGCGGTGACTTGGTCGGCCCGTTGCCGTTCGGCTGGGTGTCCTGACGCTGACAGGCGGCGGCGAGCGAGACGGCGGCGACGCACGCGGCGACGACCGCCACGCGCCGAACGCTCGTGATGGTGCTGGGGCTGGTATTTGACATGCAGGGCCTTATGGCAATGCCCGTGCCCGGCTATCGCGGAGCAGCGCGGTGTGCGATGATATGCGGAACACCACCTTTTCGTGACAGAGGGCAGCATGGCGCGGAGCATGAAACGGATGGTCGGCCGGACGGCTGTGGTCGCACCGATGGCGATGGCGGTGCTGCTCTCCGGCGCCGGCGCCCCGGCACCGCGCGGCGGATCAGCCGTCGAGCCGTCGCGGCGCGCGGCGGTGCCCGCCTCCGGTGGCGGCGACACGGTCCCCGTGCATGGGATCGACCGCGCGAGCCTCGACACCACGTGCGCGGCATGCACGGACTTCTTCCAGTTCGCGACGGGCGGCTGGCGCGCCACGCACCCGATCCCCCCGGCGTTCGCCAGCTGGGGCAGCTTCGACGAACTGGCCGAACACAATCGCGTCACTCTTCGGGAAGTGCTGGACGACGCGGTCCGTGATACCGCGACGGCGGCCGCTCCCGGCACGCGCAAGGCCGGGCTCTTCTACGCGAGCTGCATCGACTCGACGGCCGTCGATGCCGCCGGCCTGACACCACTCGCGCCCGAGCTCGACCGGATCGGCACGGTGCGCACGATGAGCAGCGTGCTCGACGAGGCCGCGCACCTGCAGCGGCTCGGCATCGCCGTGCCGTTCGGGCTCTCGGTACAGCCGGACCTGAAGCGCAGCACCGCCGAGGCGCTCTACGTCGCACAGGGCGGACTCGGGCTCCCGGACCGCGACTACTACACCAAGACCGATTCGGCGTCGGCCGCGACCCGGTCCCAGTACGCGGCCCACGTCGCCCGGCTGCTGACTCTCGCCGGCACACCAGCCACGGACGCACGCGCCGCGGCCGACCGGATCCTTGCCCTCGAGACGACGCTCGCGACTGCGTCGATGACGCGCGTCGAGCGCCGCGACCCCTACAACACCTATCACAAGCTGTCCGTCGCCGCAGCCGATTCGGTGACCCCGCACCTCGACTGGACGGCGTGGATGACCGACGTCGGCGCGCAGCCGGTGCCGACGCTGATCGTGCAGCAGCCGCACTTCTTCGCCGTCCTCGATTCGCTGATCCTCGCCGTGCCGCCCGACGTCTGGCGCGACTACTTCCGCTACCATCTGCTGTCGGCGATGGCCCCGGCGCTCGATTCGGCGTTCGTCGCCGAGGACTTCCGGATGCAGCGGATCTTCACCGGTGCCTCGGTGATGTTGCCGCGCTGGCAGCGCTGCCTGCGCGCGACCGACGCGTCGCTCGGCGATGCGCTCGGCGCCGCCTACGTCGCGCGCACCTTTTCCCCCGAGGCCCGCCGCCGCGCCCTCGCGCTCGTGCGCAATCTCGAGAGCGTGCTGCACGACGACCTCAAGACGCTGTCCTGGATGACCCGTGCGACGCGGCGCCAGGCGATCATCAAGCTCCACGCATTCGTGAACAAGATCGGCTATCCCGACAAGTGGCGCGACTACTCCGCGCTCGCCGTCACGCACGCCGTCTACGTGCGCAACGATCTCGCCGCCCGCGAGTTCGAGGCAGCGCGGCGCCTGCGAAAGCTCGGCAAGCCCGTCGATCGCACCGAGTGGACGATGACCCCGCCGACCGTCAACGCATACTACAACGGCACGATGAACGAGATCGTCTTCCCCGCCGGGATCCTCCAGCCGCCGTTCTTCGATCCGGCGGCCGACGATGCGACCAACTACGGCGGGATGGGCGCCGTCATCGGCCACGAGATGACCCACGGGTTCGATGACCAGGGGCGGAAGTTCGACGCGAAGGGCGATCTCCGCGACTGGTGGACGCCGGCCGATGCGGCGCAGTACACGACGCGCGCGGCGCTCGTCGCGACGCAGTTCGACGGCTACGTCGCCGTCGATTCGCTCCACGTCAACGGCAAGCTGACCCTGGGCGAGGACATCGCCGATCTCGGCGGCCTCACGATCGCCTACGCCGCGATGGAACGCGCCTACGCGAAGGAGCCCCGCACGTCGATCGGCGGGTTCACGCCGGAGCAGCGGTTCTTCCTCAGCTGGGCGCAGATCTGGCGGCAGAACGTCCGCCCGGCGCGTGCCCGCACGCTGGCCCTCACCGACCCGCACGCGCCGGGCAAGTGGCGCGTCAACGGACCGCTCTCCAACATGCCGGCGTTCGCCGCCGCCTGGGGCTGCAAGGCGGGCGACGCGATGGTCCGCCCGCCGGAGATCCGCGCCCGGATCTGGTAGGCACCGCCGTCCGCGCGCGGCCCTCAGGCCACGAGCACGAGGATGTCGTACAGGGCGTGCGTCCATGCGGTGATGCCGAAACCGCGGACGATGTAGAGTGCGCTGAACGCGATCCCGCCCAGCAGGCGGAAGAGAAACGAATCGAGGCGCAGCGGGTCGCCGTACGGGCCGACGTAGTGGAACGCGGCGAAGATCGTCGCCGAGACGAGGACGGCGACCGTCCCGGCCGCGCCGGGCCGCCATCCAAACGCGCGCCGTCCCAGTGCCGCGATCCCCGAGACGAGCAGCACGCGGAAGAGCAGCTCCTCGTAGATCCCGGCGCCAAGCGCCAGCATCAGGCGTGTCGCCAGCGGCGTACCGGCCAGCGGCGTACCGGCCAGCGGCGTACCGGCCAGCGGCGCCCCGCCAATCGCCATGCGCACGTGCGCCAAATGCAGCAGGTCCGCCGTGATCACCCCGACGACCGTGCCGAAGAGCGCGCCCAGAATGCACGACTCGGCGAGCATCCCGCCGAAGACCCACGCCGCGAGCCCGCCGCCGCGGCGGAGGTCGCGCGTTACCAGCCAGAGGCTCGGGCCGATGACCGCGATCGCAAACGCCACCGGCTCGTATCGGCCGAAGACGAGGAACAGCGCATCCTCGAGCAGCACGTCGGCACCGTTGCGTATCCCGCCCGTCGGTCCGCGCGACAGCACGGCGGCCAGCAGCTCGTAGCCGATCAGGAGCGGCAACGCGAAGAGCAGGCTGTATCGGGGCGCGCGTGACAGCGCCCAGTACGACGCCCCGCGCCCGCCGCGGGCGCGAGTCGGAGATCGGTCCGTGGCGCGAGTCACCGTCGCGGAAGTTGCGCCGAGCGCGCGCGGCAGGCAATCGCGCGCGCCGTCTACATTGCCTCCGTGCCATCGCGTGCCCTTGCCGCCCTCGTCGTCATCGCGCTCCTGCCGCCGCGCGTGGGCCGGAGCACCACGCCATCGTCGCCTCCGCCGACGCCCGCCCGCGGCGACACGATCCCGCCGGATTCGACCTACAGCACGCCGGCCCTGCGCGCCGTGGTCGCCGCCGCCGCCGCGCGCAACCGCGACGTGCCGCGTCGCCTCGGCGGCTACCAGGCGCGCGTCGAGAGCGAACTCGCCGTCGTCAACCGCCAGCAGAACGGCACCGAAGGCGCCGTCGAGATCGAGGAGGTCGCCTCGGACGTGCGGTGGCGTCGCACCGGCGCGCTCGAGCAGCACATCATCGGCTACCGGGCGCGCCTCGCCGCGCTCAGCCCATCGCTCCTCGGATTCGTCGACCAGTCGTGGCTCGTGCCGGTCCTCTACGGCAATCGTCTGTCGCTCTTCTTCGGCGCCGACACGACCGCGGCCGGCCGCCAGCGCGCCACCCGCGACTCGGCGATCCACATCGTTCACCCCCTGAGCCGCGACCGCGATGCGATCTACCGATTCAGCGGGGGCGACACGGTCCTGACGCTGCACACGCCGAGCGGCCGACGGATCCCGGTCGTGCGCGTGCGCGTCGTGCCGCGCGCCGATCTCCGCACGCGCACGGTGATCTTCCGCGGCGATCTCTATCTCGATGCCGACCGTCACCAGCTCGTCCGCATGCGCGGCGAGTTCGCCCAGGTCGGCGGACGCCGCTCGGTACTGGAGAGGTTGCAGGGCGCCGTGATCCAGACGCTCTTCGTCGTCGATCTCACCAACGCCGAAGTCGGCGGCGCGTACTGGCTGCCCGTCGACCAGCGGATCGAGGGGCAGATCGCCTCGCCGTTCGGTGGCGAAGGGCGCACCATTCTGCGCGTCCAGTCGCATTTCTCGCAGTTCGCCCTCGAGGATACCGCCGGCGCGGTCGTCGCGCTCGCCGATTCGGCGGCCCGCGATTCCGTCGCGCACGACACGCTCGGTCTCGATGCAGGGGCTCGCGACTCGCTTGCCCGAGGCGACACGCTCCGCGCGCTCCCGCACGGACTCAGCTACGCGCCCTCCGACAGCGTCACGCACTATCACGACTGGACGCGACCGCTCGGCGACGCGACGGCCTCGGTGCGGTCCGACAGCTACGACGACCTCGCGCCGGATTTCTGGCGACGCACCGGGCCGCCGCGCATCGATCCGCGCGTCGATCGGTTCGGCGACTTCCTGCACGTCGATCGCGTCGAGGGGCTGTACACCGGATTCGGAGCGGCGCTGCGTCTGCGCGACGTCGCGCCGGGCGTCGTCATCCGCGGCAGCGCCGGCTACGCGTGGACCGAGCGGACGGCGCGCGGCGCCCTCGACGTCGACTGGACACCGGCCGACGCGTCGGCCCGCATCGGGATCCGCGCCGAGCGCTCGCTCGCGAACACCAATGACTTCCGCACCGCCGGCGCGGCGGGCCCGACGATCGAGGCGCTGGTCGCGCAGGACAACTTCGACTACGTCGATCGGCGCCGCGCCTTCGTCTACGGCGAGAAGACGATCGGCGTCGACCGCGCGGCGCTGGTGCAATTCGATGCCGGGGTCGGCGAGGACAAGGGCGAGGCCCGGCGTCTCCTGCGGCCGGTGATCTTCCCGTGGGTCTTCGTCGGCGACTCCGTCTTCCGGCCAAACCGCGGGGTCCTCCCCGGCGGCTACGCGCGCGTCACGGGGACGCTGGTGCTGCATCCGGCCGTCGATGAAGGGTTCGCGACGCCCGGCATCGGGGTGCGGCTCCACGACACGTGGGCTGGCGGCGACCTGTCGTGGAATCGCGCCGAGGCGAGCGTCATCGTGCGCGAGCCGGCGGGGCCGTTCACGCTGCTCGGGCGCCTCGATGGCGGCATCGTCACCGGGACCGTCATCCCGCCCCAGCAGCTCTTCGAACTCGGGTTCGGCGAAGGGCTGCTCGCGTACGACTACAAGGAATTCGCCGGCGATCAGGCCGGCGTGCTGCAGGCCGAAATCCAGTATCAGCTGCCGATCGCGTTCCTTTCGCGTCCGCTGCGGCTGCCCGGCGGGCTGCTCCTCCCCGGCCCGACGCCGGCGCTCGCCGCCGGCGTGCAAAACGGGTGGGCCGAGATCGCGACCGCGGCCGGGCGGCTCGCCGTCGCCGAACTGGGCAATCGTGTCGATCCGGGGAGCGATCGGCCGATCCTGATCGATGGCCACACCGTGCCCGTGTCGGGTCCGACCGACGGCATCCGGACGTCGATCAACATCCTCCTCCGGATGTTCGGCGGCGCGCTGGGCGTCGGGATCGCGCGCGCAGTCGGCGATGCCGACGGCGCCGACCATCGGCACGCCTGGACGAGTTTCGTTGCCCTGGGCGCCTCATTCTGAGACCGACTCCTCGCGGCACAGGGCGGCCGCCCAATGGGTCGCCCGTCGGGTCGCCCGTTCAGGCCGCTGGCGTGGCGGTGAAACGGCGTGCAAGCTAATCCCATGCGTCACGCCATCCGCTCCCTGACCCCGCTCCTCGCGCTCGGTCTGCTGATCGGCTGCACGAGCGAGGACGCGCCGCCACCCGGGCTCGAGACCCAGCCGGTGTCGATGACGGCGCCGTCGATCCTGACCGTCGTCGCCCATGATTTCTACTTCGAGGCGCCGGACAGCATCCCCGCCGGATTCACGACCGTGCGGCTCGTCAATCAGGGCGGCCAGACGCACAGCATCCAGCTCTGGAAGCTCGCGCCGGGCAAGACCCTGGGCGATGTACTCGACTCGGCGCGCGCCGGCGAGCGGCATCCGTCATGGGCGATCGACGCTGGCGGTCCGAACGTCGTCGCGTACGGCCAGACGTCGAGCGTCGGCGAGCTGCTCGAGCCGGGCGACTACGTCATTACCTGTCTCGTCATCGGCCGCGACGGGCAGACGCACATCCTGAAGGGGATGGCCCGAGCGCTGCGCGTGACGCGGAGTGGCGCCCACTTCGCGGCGCCGCCGAAGACGGACCTGACGATCACGCTGCTCGACTACGGGTTCGAGGTGCCGCCGATGATCGCCGCCGGCCGCCACACGATCCGGATCGTCAACGACGCGCACCAGCCGCACGAAGTCCTCCTGCTCCGGCTCGATCCGGGCAAGACGTACAACGACTACCTGATCTGGGCCGAGTCGCAGGACGGCGCGGCGCCTGGCGTCTTCATGGGCGGTGTCACGAGCATCGAGGGGCAGCATGCGGCGATCGTCGAGGCGGATCTGACGCCTGGCGACTACGCGTTGCTCTGCGAGCTCCCCGACGCCAAGGACGGGCGGCCGCATTTCCTCCACGGCATGATCCGGCAGATCAAGGTCACCTGATCGGAGTGACCTGATCCCGGTCACCGGATCACTCGCACGCCCTAGAACTCGCCGACGAATCCGATCTCGGGTTCGAGATGCTGGCCGAGGCGATCGGCGACCGTCTGCTGGGCGAGGGTGATCAGCGCGCGCACGTCGCGCGCCGTCGCATGGCCAAGGTTGACCATGATGTTCGCGTGGATGTGCGAGATCTGCGCGTCGCCCAGGCGATGGCCCTTGAGGCCGACCTGATCGATCAGCCGCCCGGCCCCGACGCCCTCGATCTTCCGGAAGATCGACCCGGCGCTCGGGTGGAATTCGAGCCACGGATGCTTCGCGCCGCGCCAGCTCAGATTCTCCTGCAGGATGCGCTGCATCGTCGGCACGTCGCCCGGCGTCAGCGCAAATCGCACGGAGAGGACGGTATCGTGCGTCTCGTGCAGCGCGCTCGTGTCGTAGCCGAATCGCATCGACGCCGCATCGGCGGTGACGCGCTCCCCCGTGGCCCGCGTGAGGAGCAGGCAGTCGCGGACGACCTCGGCGATGAAGATGGTGCGCTCGCGCTCGGGCGCCGGTGAGAGAAAGTGCAGGTTTTGCCAGATCGCGCCGCCCACGGTACTCGGGATGCCGACGAAGTGCTCGAGTCCCGACCACCCGCGCGCGACTGCCTCGGGGATCAGCGCGCCGATCCGGGCGCCGCTCTCGACGGTGAGCACGCCGTTCCCGTCGAACGTCATCGCCGCCGCGAGGTTGCGGATCACGAGCCCCCGCACGCCACGATCGCCGACGAGGATGTTTGCCCCGAGCCCGAGCACGAAGCAGGGCACGTCGAGCTCGCGGGCCGCGGTGACGGCATTTGCCAGATCGTCCGCCGAGATGGCATCGTACAGGAGATCCGCCGGGCCCCCGATGCGAAACGTCGTGTACGGGGCCAGCAGCGCGTGCCGCGTCAGTCGTGTCGACTCGAGCCGCGCCGCGAGGGCGTTCAACCGGGTGTCTGTCACCATGCCGTTCGCAAAATGCCCCGACGGGGGACGCGTCGCCACTCTGCGCGCCGTCGTCGTGTCCGTCCTCGCGTCGCTCGCCGTCGTGCCCGCGGCGGCCCCGCGCGCCTCGGCGCAGCGCGCGCAACTCGAGAAGTCGATCCAGCGCCGCGTCCTCGACAACGGCCTCGAGGTGATCGTCGTCGAGAATCACGGCGTGCCGCTGGCGACGATCGAGATCGACGTCCGGAACGGCTCGTTCACGCAGACGCCGCCCTACGCGGGCCTCGCGCACATGTACGAGCACATGTTCTTCAAGGCCAACCAGCACTACCAGGAGCCCGGCTCGTTCGTCGATCGCGCGTCGGAACTCGGCGCCGTCTTCAACGGCACGACGACCGAGGAGCGGGTGAACTACTACCTCTCGCTCCCCTCGGACAGCCTCGCCGGCGGCATGCGCTTTCTCGCCGACGCGGTCCAGGGGCCGCTCTTTCTCCCATCCGAGCTGGCGCGCGAGAAGGAGGTCGTCCTCGGCGAGTACGACCGCCAGGAGGCGAGTCCGTTCTTCGCCCTCGATCAGCAAATGGGCCAGCTGCTGTGGCCCGACTCCTGGAGCCGCAAGAACGTGATCGGCGACCGCACCGTGATCGAGCACGTGACGCCCGACCAGATGCGCGAGATCCAGCGCCGCTACTACATCCCCAACAACGCCGCGCTCCTGGTCACCGGCGACGTCGATCCCGTGGCCGTCTTTTCCCTCGCCCGCACGATCTACGGCGGCTGGCCGCGCGGGCCCGACCCGTTCGTCGCCGATCCGGTGCCGCCGATCCCGCCACTCGCGGGCAACAAGGCCGTGATCGCCGAGGCGCCGGTCAGCGCCGTCACCGTCGAACTCCAGTGGCAGGGACCAAGCGTGCGCGCCGACGCCGCGTCGACCTACTCGGCCGATGTCTTCTCCGACGCGCTGAACCAGCCCGGCTCGCCGCTCCAGCGGCACCTCGTCGACACCGGGCTCTTTCAGGGTGTCGTCGTCAACTACTACACGCTCGATCACACCGGCCCGATCACGATCAGCGCCCAGACGACCCCCGACAAGCTGCGCCGCGCGCTCCTCGCGCTCGATGAGGAGATCACGCACTTCGCCGATCCGGGCTACATCACGCCGGAGGTGCTCGTCGAGGTGCAGGCCCAGCGCACGGTCTCGACCGCGTTCACCACGGAGCGAACGTCGGGCTACACGCACATCATCGGGTTCTGGTGGGCGGTCGCGAGCCTCGACTACTTCTTCGGCTACGTCGACAACATGGGGACGCGGACGACCGAGGACCTCGCGAACTACGCGCGGCGCTACATCGTCGGCCGACCGCACGTCACCGGCGTGCTGATCGCGCCCGACGACCGGCGGGCGCTCGGCCTGACGACCGCCGACCTGCTCGGCGAAGGAGCCAGTCAGTGACCGCGCGTCGTGACGCGGTGCGCCGCGCCCGCCTGGCGATCCTCACGTGCGCCGGCCTCGCCGCGGGCGCCGGCGCTGCCGTGCCGTGCCGGGCGCAGGAGCCGACCCGCGCCGCCGACAGCACGACGAGCCGATTCGTCGTCGCCGGCATCCCCGTCATCCTCCGCCGGTCGACGTCGGCCGATGTCGTCACCGCCGATCTCTATCTCCTTGGCGGCACGCGCCAGACGACCGACCAGACCGCCGGGATCGAACCCTTCCTGCTCGACATTTCGGAGCGCGGGACGCGCCGATTCCCCCAGTCGGTGCTGCGCCAGGTGATGGCGCGACTCGGCACCAGCATCGACATCGAGGCGACGCCGGACTGGACGTCGATCGGCGTGCGCGCGACGCGCGAGACCTTCGACTCGACGTGGAGCGTGCTGGCGGACCGCGTGATGGCGCCGACGCTCGACTCGGCCGATGTCGCGCTGCTGCGCGGGCAGTATCTCTCGGCCGTACGCCAGCGCCGCGACAACCCCGACGCGCTCGTCGAGTACCTCGCCGACAGCATCATCTACGCCCACCACCCGTACGGTCGCGCCGTCTCCGGCACCGCGCGGTCGATCGCCGCGATCACGAGAGCGCAGCTGCGCACGTATCAGGCGACGCAGATGGTCCGCTCGCGCATGCTGCTCGTCGTCGTCGGCGACGTCGACCGGGCACGCGTCGAGCGCCTGCTCCTCCGCACGCTCGCCCATCTCCCCCTCGGGCACTACACGTGGACCCCCCCACCGCCGGCGACGCCGCATCCGCCGATCCTCGTCAGTGATCCGCGCGCGCTGCCGACGAACTACGTCATGGGACGGTTTCTCGGGCCCGCGGCCTCGAGCCCGGACTACCAGGCGCTCCGCGTTGCGCTCGCCGTGCTCTCGGGTCGCCTCTTCGCCGTCGTCCGCGACGAGCGGAACCTCTCGTATGCGGTGAACGCCCCGTTCGTCGAGCGGGCCCTCTCCGAGGGCGGCCTCTACGTGACGACGGTGCAGCCGGATTCGGTCGTCGCGATCATGCGGCAGGAGGTCGCCGCGATCCAGTCGAACGTCGTCGATCCCGACGCCCTGGAGCGGCTCGTCCAGCAGTTCATCACCGAGTATTTCCTCGACAACGAGACCAACGCCGACCAGGCGAACTTCCTCGCCCGCGCGGAGCTCTATCGCGGGGACTTCCGCGCGGCCGACGGCGACCGCTTCGTCGCCGAGTTGCGCCACGTCACGCCGGACGACGTCCAGCGCGTCTCGCGCGAGTACATGCGCGACATCTCGTTTGCGTACGTCGGCGACACGACGAAATTCCAGCCGACTGCCATCACCGGCTTCTGATCACCCGTCCCCTACGCGCCCGGTCCTTCGCGCACCGCGCAGAAGGAGCCTGCGGGCTGCCGGGTCCGCGAGCCAGGCGGGCCGTCGCTGACGTCGGACGTCCACGTGCCCCAGAAGGCCTCGGGCGACACCGCGCCGATGACGAGCCGCTCCCGCTCGGCGACCGCGCAGTCCCGGCACCCAAACCAGAGCACGCCGGCATCGACCTCGATCGCGCCGTCTCGTGGCACCGGCCGCGCGCTGACGAGCTGCAAGTCCGTGCGGGCGACGTGTCCGGACCCGCCGGCGGCGGCCGCGGCGCGTTCCGCGGCGTCGGCGAGGCGCAGCGTCACGGATGGCCATGCGCTCATCTTCACCGCGTAGGTCCCGGACGTGTCGATCAGCGACACGGAGAAGCGGCCGACGAGCATCGACGCGCGCGCGGCGGTGTAGGGGACCGGGGCGGTCGGGGCGACCGGCGCGCACGCCGGGCTTGGCGCGAGGGTCACGGCGCGGTTCGGGCCGGCCGAAGTGGCGCATCCGATCAGGAGCAGCAGGCCCATGGGGGCGATCGAGGGGAATCGCATCGCCCTAGGACGATTCGCCCCGCGCGTCGGGCACGCCTGGCGGACGAGACCAGATCGGCACGCGTCGATGCGGCGTCGGCGGCGCCACGTCGGCGTCCCAGAGCACGATGCCGCGCAGTTCCATCCCGGAGCGCGCCAGCTCCGCGGCGACGCCGCCGAGCCGCTCGAGTGTCGTATACGCGATGCGCGCCGTGACGATGACGTCGCGGCTTGGCAGGACCGACGCCGGCCCGACCTGGCCAAGGCCGGGCGGTGCGGCGATCACGACGAGATCGTAGCGTCGCGCGAGTCGCGAGAGATCGCCGCGCAGCGTCTCGGCCGTCAGGAGGGGCGCGGGCGTCTCGCTGGCGCTCGGTGCCTCGCCGCCGGCCACCGGCTGCCGCGGGTCGGGGAGCGGCGTCCCGGTGCGGTCTGCCGGCCACGCGGCCCCGGGGTCGCTGCCCGCGGGCACGACGTCGAGTGCGCGCTCGCGGCCGACGGCGACGACCGTGATCGCCTCGGCCCAGCTGACGGTGCCCGCCAGGACGTCCGAGACCCCCGGGGCCAGTCGCGCGGCGACGATCGACGAGGCGGCGGCGACCTGCGGATCGGCGTCGACCAGCAGTGTCGCCCGCGAGTCGAGCGCGCAGGCGACGGCGATGTTTGCGGCGACCGTCGCGACGACCGCGCTCTCATCGCCCGTCACCGTCACGAGCGGCAGACCGGTGCCCGCGAGGCCGAGATAGAGCAGCCGATACTCGGTGGACGTCGCATCGATCAGCGGGGAGATCGCGCGGTCGGTCCGACGACGCGAACGCTCGGGCTGCGGCTGCCGGGGCCGCACGACGGCGAGTGTTCGCACGCCGCTCACCCGCTCCGCCTCGGCGCCGTCGGCCACGCGCGGGTGCGCCAGCTCGGCGCCAAACGTCAGGCCGAAGCCGATCGCCGCCCCAAGGACGATCGCGGCCGCGAGGAGCGCGATCGGCGGCGCGCTGACGTTGACGAGCTCGCGCGCGCGATCCGCGCGCTGGGCCAGCACGGCCGTCGTCTGCACGGCCGTCGCCATCACCGCCCGTGCCGTCGAGTCGGCGGAGACGACCGAATCGTACCGCGCTCGCGCCGCCAGGGTCTCGGCGGCGATCGCGGGCTGCGACGGTCGCGCGCCACCGAGTCGCTCGAGCTCGGCGTCGACCGTCTCGCGCCGAGCGTCGGCGATCGCCTGGATCTCGCGGCCGATCGCCGTGACGCGCGCCGTCAGCGCGAGGTAGACCGGATCAGCGCCGCCCGCCGTCCCCAGCGCCTGCCGCGCGCGCGCGACGTCATCGAGCGAGTCGAGCAACGTCCGGATCCGCGGATCGGCCCGCACGCCCGACAACGCTCCGAGTGCCCGATACGACTCCGGCAGCGGCGAGAGTTCGGCGTGCGCGAGCGCGTGCGTCAGATCCGCCTGCTCGGCGGTCAGTGAGTCGCGCCGAGCCTCGAGCGCCGTCGGCAGCGTGTCGGCCGCGGCGAGTCTGGCGGCTCGCGCACGAGCGAGCGACAGCGCCCCGCTCGCCGCGACCGACGCCGAGTCCGCCGAGCGGACCCGCTGGCGCACCGCCGCGGTGTCCGGATAATCGGCCGGTGAGGGCGTGAGCGCCCGCGCCTCGCGCGTCGCCCGCCTGGGCACGAGCACCAGTGCGACGAGGGCGATCACGAAGAGCAGGCCACTCAGCCCCCCGATGCGCAGCGGGCGGCGGAGCGCATTCCGCGCTCGCGCCGCCAGCCATTGTGCAAGCCCGCCCGAAGGCGGGCGTATCTGCGTCACGCCACCACGGCTACTGAACCGTGATCACTCCATGCATGCCGAGCGACAGGTGCGGCGTGCAGAAGAACTTGTAGGTACCGGGCTTCGCCCCAGCGAACGAGACGGTGTACGTGTCGTTCGGCGTGATCAGGAGCGGTCCGGTGAGCGGCGCCGTCGTATTGGGCATGTTGGCACCGAGCACCGCCGCCGCGCCGGCCGGGATGCTGTCAGGCCAGAAGGTGACGTTGTGCGGGCCACCGGTCACGTTCGTGAACTTGACGCCATCGCCGACCTTCAGCGTGATCGTCGCGGGAACGAAGCGGTACCCCTTCTCGTCGCCGATCATCTGCACGGCGACCGTCTTGCCGGTGATCGGAGCCGCCGCTGCCGCAGGCGCCGCCGTCCCCGCTGCCGCAGGCGTCGCCGCCGCCGAATCCTTCGGTGCCGCAGCCGTCGCGCTCGCCGAATCCGGCGGCGCACCCGCTGCGTTCGCGTCCTTTGAGCCGCCGCCACACGCCACGAGCGCGACCGCGCCAGCGACGAGCGCGAGCTTGTCTATCCGCATTCTGAGAAGCCTCCGAAATCGTCTGTACCGTGACCCACTTGTCGCGATGAACCTACTTCAAGAACAATGCCCTTGGCAATCAGGTTCCGCGGCGATAGCATTATCGTTCATGCCTATCACGCAGCGTCAGCAGCACCATCATGCGCACCATGGCCACGGCCCGACGGGTCGAGGCGCGTCGCGCATGACCTGACAGTGATGTAATCACCTGTCGCCGCGATGCTCCCGAGGCCCGTCCACTGCTGGACGGGCCTCGTTGTTTTTTCTTGCGCTCATGTCCCGAACTGCATTTTCTCGCACCCATTCGGAACCCATGCTCCGTATCGCGTTGCCCAACAAGGGCCGACTCGCCGACGAGATCCGCGGCCTGCTCGACGACGCCGGGCTCGGCGTGCAGTCGCGCGGTGAGCGCGCGCTGACCGCGTCGCTCGGCGGCGAATTCGAAGCCCTCTTCGTCCGGGCCCAGGATATCCCCGAATTCGTCGCCGATGGTGCAGCGGACGCTGGCGTGACCGGGTGGGACCTCGTCTGCGAATCCGAACGCGCGCTGACCACGCTGCTCGATCTCGAGTTCGGTCGCTGTCGTCTCGTCGTCGCGGCCCACGAGGACAGCCCGGTCCGGACGTTCGCCGATCTCGAGGCCGCGACCACGCCATTCCGCGTGGCGACGGTCTTCCCGCGACTGACCCAGCGCTACTTCGCCAGGGCGGGTTGCCCCGCGATCGTCGTGCCCGTCTCGGGAGCGGCCGAAGTCGCGCCGCACCTCGGGATCGCCGACATCGTCGTCGACCTGACGTCGACCGGCTCGACGCTCAAGGTCAATGGGCTCCACGAGATCGCGACGGTGATGGAGTCGTCGGCGCGATTGATCGTCGCCGAGTCGCGGGCCGGGGAGCCGGCCCTCGACGATCTCGTGGCGGCGCTCGCGTCCGTGCTGCGTGCGCGCGGACGCCGGTACCTCATGGCCAACGTGCCGCGGGTCGCCCTCGATCGCGTGACCGCCGTGCTGCCGGGCCTGAACGGCCCGACGGTGATCGACATCCTGAACGGCGGCACCATGGTCGCCGTGCACGCCGTCGTGCCGGCGGCGACGATCTACCGCACGATCGCCGCCCTCAAGACGCTCGGTGCCGAGGGAATTCTCGTGACCCGCATCGAGCGCCTCCTGCCATGACGGACGCCACACGAGCGGCCTTTCGCGTCAGCGGTCGGCTCGCCACGCTCGCCGATGCCGCGCGACGGACGCTGACCGATCGCGGCACGGCCCCGGACGATGATGTGCGGACGACGACCGCGGCGCTGATCGCCCGAGTCCGCACCGATGGCGACGCGGCGCTGCGGGCGATGGCGCGCGAGTTCGATGGCGTCACGCTCGCGGCACTCGAGATCCCGCGGCCGCGCTGGATGGCCGCGCTCGATGCGCTCGATCCGCCGCTCCGCCGGGCAATGGAGCGGACGGCCCGCAATCTCCGCACGGCCCACGAGGCGTTCATGCCGACGGGGATCGAGCTCGAGACCGAGCCGGGCGTCACCGTCGGGCGTCGCGCCGATCCGTTGCGGCGCGTCGGCGTCTATGCGCCGGGTGGACGCGCGGCCTATCCGAGCAGCCTGCTCATGGGCGTCGTGCCGGCCCGGGTCGCCGGCGTGGGCGAGGTGATCGTCTGCTCGCCGCCGGGCCGCGATGGGCTGCCGTCGCCGATCGTGCTCGCGGCGGCGGCTCTCGCCGGCGCCGACCGCGTCTTCGCTGTCGGCGGGGCCGGCGCGATCGCCGCGATGGCCTATGGCACGGCGTCGATCCCGCGCGTCGATCGCATCGTCGGACCAGGCAACGCCTACGTCGCCGAAGCGAAACTCCAGGTCTCGGTCGCCGTGTCGATCGACGCGCCGGCCGGCCCGAGTGAGTTGCTCGTCGTCGCGGACGCCGACGCGGACGCCGCCACAGTGGCGCGCGAGGTGATCGCGCAAGCCGAGCACGATCCGCGCGCGGCGGTCGTCGTCGTCGCGATCGGCGAGCCGATCGCCCGCGCGATCGCCGCCGCGATCGCGGCCGTGCTGCCGCACGCCGAGCGCCGCGCGATCGTCACCGAGGCGCTGGCGACACGCGGCGGATTGCTCATCGCCGACTCGCTCGGTGAAGCGCTGGCATTCGTCGACGACTGGGCGCCGGAACATCTGCTGCTCGCCGTCGCCGACCCGACCGCGGCATTGGCATCCGTGCGGAACGCGGGCACGGTATTCTTGGGGGAGACGAGTTCGGTGGCATTTGGAGACTACGTGACAGGGGCGAACCACGTGTTGCCGACCGGTGGACTGGCGCGATCGTACTCCGGCCTGTCGACGACCGACTTCCTGCGGTGGACGACGTGGCAGCGCATCGATCGCGCGGCCGCAGCTCGGCTCGCGGCGGACACGGCGGTCTTCGCCGCCGCCGAGGGACTGCCGGGGCATGCGGCGGCGGCGGCGGCGTGGGGCGAGCGATGATGGCGCCGATCGTCACGCCGGCCGTCGCGTCACGGGCGATCTACCGCGAGATCGGGCTCTACGGCGCGGAGCGGGAGCGGTGCGCCCTGGACCTGAGTGACAACACGAATCTCTGGGGGATGCCACCGGCGGCGGCCGCGGCGGCGCAGGCGGCGGCGATCGGCGCGACGCGCTACCCCGGCGTGTACGCGCGCGGCCTCAAGGCGGCGCTCGCGTCGTACCTCGGCGTCGAGCCGGAGATGATCGTCACCGGCTGCGGCTCCGACGACGTGATCGATTCGGCGATCCGCGCGTTTGCCGATCCGGGCGCGACATTCGCGCACCTCGACCCGACGTTCCCCATGGCGGCGACGTTCGCCCGCATGAACGGGCTGGTGCCGATCGCGGTGCCGCTCACGGCGTCGTACGATGCCGACGCCGACGCGCTACTGGCGACGAACGCCCGCATCATCTATCTCTGCTCGCCCAACAATCCGACCGGCACGCTCGTCTCCCGTGCGACGATCGAGCGCGTCGTCGCCGGCGCCCCGGGGATCGTCATGCTCGATGAGGCGTACGCCGAGTTCGCCGGCGTGTCGGCCGTCGACCTGCTCGCGCGCTCCGACCGGCTGCTGATCACGCGCACACTCTCCAAGGCCTTTGGTCTCGCCGGGCTGCGCGTCGGGTACGCGGCCGGTGCGCCGGCGCTCGTCGCCGAGGTCGAGAAGTCGCGCGGGCCGTACAAGGTGAATGTCGTCGCCGAGCAGGCCGCGTACGCGGCCCTCACGGACGACGCGGCGTGGGTGGCCGAGCATGTCGCGCTCGCCCGGACGTATCGCGACCGGTTCGCCGCCGAGCTGGCGACGATCGCTGGCTTCACGGTCGTCCCGTCGCATGGCAATTTCGTCTACGCCGCGCTCGCCGCCGGTGCGCGGCCCGTGTCGGTGCTGACCCGCGCCCTCTGCGCCCGCGGCGTCGGCGTCAGGCCGTACAGCGGTCTCGGACTGCCGATCGGTGCCGAAGGGATCCGCACGACGATCGGTCCGTGGCCGATGATGGAGCAGTGTCTCGCGGCGCTGCGCGCGGAGGCCGAGTGCGACGGGTGACGGTCTTCGATTACGGCGCCGGCAACCTGCACTCGCTGGTCAAGGCGCTGGCGGGTCCCGACGTCGTCGTCCGCGTCGAGACGGATCCCGCGTCGGCCCTCGACGGCGACGCGCTCGTGCTGCCGGGGGTCGGCGCGTTTGGTGCCGCCGCCGAGCGACTCGCGCCGGGGCGCGCGGCGATGGCGGCTGCGCTCGAGGCGGGGCTGCCGTGTCTCGGGATCTGTCTCGGGATGCAGCTCCTCTTCGATGGGAGCGATGAGGGGAGCGGCGAGGGGCTGGGCGTCATTCCTGGGCGTGTGCGGCGCCTGACGTCGGCGCGCGTGCCGCACATCGGCTGGAACGCACTGGAGGGCATCGCGGGCGGCGAGGAGGACGCGCTGCTCGCCGCCGCCCCGCTCGACGTCGTCTACTACGCCCACAGTTACGTCTGCGCGCCGCGGACCGGCGAGACGGTGCGCGCGTGGACCGATGTCGACGGTGACCGGTTCCCCGCGCTCGTGCGCCGAGGGCGGACGGTCGGCGTGCAGTTCCACCCCGAGAAGAGTTCGTCGGCGGGCGTGCGGTTCGTCCATGCGTTCCTCGCGTCGATCCCGGCGGCGGCATGATCGCGATTCCGGCGATCGACCTGCGCGGTGGCGCGTGTGTCCAGCTCGTCGGCGGCGCGTACGAGGCCGAACGGGTGCGACTCGCCGATCCGGTCGCGGTCGCCCGCGACTGGAGTCGCGCGGGGTTTCGCGTGCTGCACGTCGTCGACCTCGACGCGGCGACCGGTCGCGGGTCCAATGACGCCGTGGTGCGCGAGATCCTCGCGGCGACCGATTGCGACGTGCAGGTCGGCGGCGGCGTGCGGGACGCCGAGCGGATCGACCAGTTGCTGCGCGACGGCGCCCGCCGCGTGATGGTCGGGACGCGGGCGATCGAGGACGGCGACTGGCTCGACGAGATGGCGGACCGGTTCCCGGCGGCGCTCGTCGTCGCCGCGGACGTGCGCGACCGGCGGGTCGTGACGCGCGGCTGGGCCCACGCCCTGCCGCTCGACGTGCTGGACGCGATCGAGACCCTCAATGCCCTGCCCCTCGCCGGCGTCCTCGTGACGGCGGTGCACCGCGAGGGACAGCTCCAGGGCACCGATCTGCCGCTGATGGAGGATGTCGCGGAGGCCTCGGTCTGTCCGGTGTACGCGGCGGGCGGGATCACGACCGTGCATGACCTGCGGGCGCTGGAGCATCGCGGCGTCGCCGCGGCGGTGATCGGCATGGCACTCTACACCGGCGCGATCGATCCGCGCGCCACGGCGGAGGAGTTCACGGAATGAGCGTCGTCATCACGCGCGCGACGAAGGAAACGCGGATCCGCATCGAGGTCGCCCGCGGCGAGGGGCAGGCGAGCGTCGTGACCGGCGAGACGTTCCTCGATCACATGATGGTGACGCTCGCCCGCTACGCGGGCCTCGACCTGACGATCACCGCGGCGGGCGATCTGCGTCACCATCTCGTCGAGGACGTGGCGATCGCATTCGGATCGGCGGTGGCCGGGCTCGTCCCGCCGAGCGCGGCGCGGTATGGCGATCGGACGATCCCGATGGACGACGCGCTCGTGCACGTCTCGCTCGACACCGGCGGTCGGCCGTACTATCGCGGCGCGCTGCCGAGCGGACTGTACGATCACTGGATGCGATCGTTCGCCGATCACGCGAAGTCGACGTTGCACGTGCGCGTGCTCCGCGGCCGCGACCGGCATCACATCATCGAGGCGGCGTTCAAGGCGCTGGGCCTCGCGCTGCGGGACGCGCTCGTCGACACCGGCGGCGCGATCTTCAGCACGAAGGGGGCGGTCGAGACGTGAGGGCGTCGTGCCGGACGGGGCGGCTGTCCGCCGGATCGCCATGCTGAGGCGGCGGGTAATCGTCTGTCTCGACGTCGACCACGGGCGCGTCGTGAAGGGGGTGCGATTCGTCGGCCTCCGCGACGTCGGCGACCCTGTGGCGCTCGCCGAGCGGTACGAGGCGGACGGCGCCGACGAGATCGTCTTCCTCGACATCACGGCGAGCGCGGATGCGCGGGCGACGCTGCTCGACGTGGCGCGTCGCACTGCCGAGCGACTCTTCATTCCCCTCACGATCGGCGGTGGCGTGCGGTCGGCCGATGACGTCGCGCGGACCCTCCGTGCCGGCGCCGACAAGGTCAGCATCAACTCGGCGGCCGTGGCACGTCCCGACCTGCTGACCGAGGCCGCCGAGCGATTCGGGTCGCAGTGCGTCGTCGCCAGCATCGATGCCTCGCTCGAGACGGCGGTGCACGCATCGGGCGCCGGCGCCGACGACGATCGCGCGGTCGCGGTCGCCGATGCCGGCGGGCGATCGCCGTGGCGCGTCTATGTGCACGGCGGGCGGACGCCGACGACGCTCGACGCGGTCGCGTGGGCCCGCGAGTGCGTCGCGCGCGGCGCGGGCGAGATCCTGCTGACGAGCATCGACCGGGATGGCGGGCGCGCCGGCTACGATCTCGCGCTGACGCGCGCCGTGGCGGATGCGGTCCAGGTCCCGGTCGTGGCGTCGGGCGGGGCGGGCGGGGTGGCGGATGTCTGCGCGGTGCTTCGCGATGCGGGCGCCGACGCCGCCCTCCTCGCCGGCGTGCTGCACGACGGGGTGACGACGGTGGGGGCGATCAAGGCCGGGATGGCGGCCGCGGGACTGCCGGTGCGCGGCAGGGGATTCGCCGATGACTGAGACGAGCGGCACGCTGCATGGCGGGACACTCCTCTCGGCGGTCCACGATCTGGCGCGCGCCGTCGGTGACGCGGCGCTGGCACGGTTTCGCACCGCGCTCGCGGTCGAGACCAAGGCCGACGGCTCGCCAGTGACCGCGGCCGATCGCGATGCCGAGACGCTGGCCCGCGCGTGGCTCACGCAGCGGTTCCCGGACGACGGGGTGCTCGGCGAGGAGCACGGCGCGCTCCGCCCCGACGCGCGACGCGTCTGGATCATCGATCCGATCGATGGCACCAAGGCGTTCGTCCGCGGCGTCCCGCTCTGGGCGACGCTGATCGCCGTCGCCGAGGGGGAGACGATACTCGCCGGCGCGGTCTACTGTCCGGCCGCCGGGGAACTCGTCGCCGCGGCCGCTGGCGAGGGGGCGTGGTGGAATGGCGCGCGGTGCGCCGTCTCGGCGACGGCGTCGCTCGAGCGGGCGACGATCCTGACGAGCGACGACCGGTTCCTCGAGCGACCCGATCGCGGCGGGCGATGGACCGCGCTCGGCGCCCGGGTCGCCGTGGCGCGCACGTGGGGCGATGGGTTCGGATATCTGATGGTGGCCACCGGCCGGGCCGAGGCGATGCTCGACAGCACGATGAACGTCTGGGATGCCGCGGCGCCGTATGCGATCGTCACCGAGGCCGGTGGCCGGTTTACCGACTGGACCGGTCGCGCGACGGCGCACGGCGGTGGCGGGATCGCGACGAACGCCGTGCTGGCGTCGGCGATTCGCGCCGCGCTCGTGGAGTCGCCGTGAGCGACGCCGAGGCGCTCGGGCTCGATCTCTCGACGCTCAACTTCGAGAAGGGGGGCGGCCTGGTGACGGTCATCGCCCAGGACGCGGCGACCGGCCGCGTGCTGATGGTCGCGCATGCCGACCGGGAGGCACTGACCGCGACGCTCGCCACGGGCGAGATGCACTACCACTCCCGATCGCGCGGCCTCTGGCACAAGGGCGCGACGAGTGGCAATACGCAGCGCGTCGTCTCGCTGACCGTCGATTGCGATGGCGACGCCGTGCTCGCCCGGATCGTCCCGCGCGGGCCGGCGTGTCACACGGGCGCCATCTCGTGTTTCGACCACGGCGTCGCCCTCGCGGGCGGCGACGCGCTCTCGGCGCTCGACGCGACGCTGGCGTCGCGCGCGGCCGCCGCCTCCGCGGGCGCGTCGTCGAGTTACACGACGCGACTGCTGGCCGACCGAAACCTTCGCCTCAAGAAACTGGGCGAGGAGTCGGCCGAGCTGGTCGCGGCGTGCGCTGATGGCGACCGGGCACGCGCGACGGAGGAAGCGGCCGATCTCCTCTACCACACGTTCGTCGCCCTCCGCGCGCTCGATATCGACATCGACGCCGTCCGGCAAGTCCTCGCCGCGCGCGCCTCGGCGCCGACCGCCCCGTCGGTCCCTTCCACCCCGCCGTCGCCCCCATGACCGTCCCGCTCTTCACGCCCCTCACGATCCGCGACGTCACCCTGCGCAACCGGATCGTCGTCTCCCCGATGTGCGAGTATTCGAGCGTCGACGGCTTCGCCGACGACTGGCATGTCGTGCACCTCGGGAGTCGCGCCGTCGGCGGCGCGGCCCTGGTGATGACCGAGGCCGCGGCGGTCACGGCGCAGGGTCGCATCAGTCCGCAGGATCTCGGGATCTGGGACGATGCCCACGTCGACACGCTGGCGCGGATCACGCGCTTCATCGAGTCGCAGGGTGCGGTCGCCGCGATTCAGCTGGCGCACGCGGGTCGCAAGGCGAGCATGCACCGGCCGTGGGGCGGCAGCGGTCCGGTCGCGCCCGCCGACGGGGGATGGCGGCCTGTCGTCGCGCCAAGCGCGATCGCGTTCGCGGACGGCTGGATCGTGCCGGATGCGCTTGACGAGGCGGGGATCGCCGCGGTGA
>Ga0209611_10000919_pt1 | contig 47775 bp, 40 predicted proteins | sample S1TSphgellanicum_3_FD_187693 | JGI IMG/M metagenome (GOLD analysis project Ga0209611, IMG submission 187693) | Host-associated microbial communities from peat moss isolated from Minnesota, USA - S1T2_Fc - Sphagnum magellanicum MG (SPAdes) (version 2) | ecosystem: Host-associated > Plants > Peat...
TCAATAGTAAATATCAATTCAATCTCAGGAGTAGTAGGATTTATACCAAAGTTTCTGTTGAGGATTGCAGTATTTTTTTGGAGGTGCAATGGCGGTTTTCACAACACGCTCCTTGCTGCATGCACTTGGTGTCTCACGAAGAGGTGCAACATCATCTGCTGTGGCTGTCAATTGGGTCATCAAGGTAGGCCCATGTTTTTGCCAAATTCTTTCTCATGTTATCTTTTTCATATATTCTGGAGAACACCAAAATGCTTTAAGTTTCGACTCATAAATTGCTCAATTTTGATGTTTCAGTTTGTTCCTTGAAACAAAGTCAATGATTGAAGATGATTTGATGGGCATCAAGAGCAAATGAAGAATTCAACTGTTGGATTGAGGTATAATAGTCTATGTATCGGTGCAGGATGGAGCTGGAAGGATTGGAAAAATGGTTTTTGCAAGACATGGCAAAAAATTTGATTGCGATCTTAAGCAGGTCATTCTTCAACTGTGGCAGCAATTTTCTATAACTCTCTTTTGTAAATGTATTTTCACTTGTAGAACATTGGATCCCTTGTGATTGATCACAGCTTAGTTAAGTCACTTACATTATCTCTGATGAATCATCACGGTGATTAAAACATGGGATTGTGCATGGTTGGGTGGGCCAGCTAAGAATTAAAGGAGCCATGCTAATGCAGCTAGGTGCTGGAGTGGAGTTAGCTACTATGGCAGTACCACACCTATTTTTGCCACTTGCATGTGCTGCCAATGTGGCTAAGGTTGATTGTCTTGGATGACACCCCATAACTTGGATTCGGTGTTTGTTGCTTTTTATAGTATGGACACTGTCAAAAGATTTAAGTGTAAAATTGGTTGCTTTCTTTCTGGCCAAAAGTGCACACATCCTTCTTTTCTTCTCTACATTTTTCCTCCCTCATGATAACACAATCTGACACACTGAAGTTGACAGAATGTGGCAGCAGTTACTTCAACATCGACACGGGCCCCTATCTATAAGGCTTTTGCTTGCCGTGAAAACATTGGAGATGTAACTGCTAAAGGAGAGTGTATTAGCAACATTGCTGATTTGGTACTTCTTGTTGCTAATCTCTTTCTCTACATGTGTTTGGGTGTACCTCTGTTTGCTGTCATTGCAAGAGGGATTTGTTCTTATCTCCTGTAGGACTTGGTTTTGTTGCTTGAAGTTATCGAATGCAATATTTTCAGATGTCAGTGTGCACAAGCAAACTTTTACCTTGCCATTAAGCTTATGTCTCTGCAGTTTGTTAGATTTTGATGAACTAGGGTGCATGCATTGATGATTGTCTTGCAGCTGGGCACAGGGCTTGGAATTTTCATTTCCAAAAGAAACCCATCATTAGTAGCTACCTTCTGTGTGCTATCATGTGGGTACTTGGTCTCATCTTTCAATGAGGTAAAGTCTGATGATCCATGTACCTTTCCATTTGACATGTTGGATATTGTTTCTGTTCTAATCTGCTTGTAAGTAAGCCATTGTTGATTTTTATGCTGTGATGCAATTGGAGAGGGCAGGTGAAAGCTGTGCGTCTGCCTACATTGAATCGTGCCAGATTTGGGGTGGCTGTTCATTCCTTCCTTGATACTGGTGGGTTCTTTTTCTGAATACTGTGTTAATTGCAGGGTCTTTGTTTTCATCTCACAAATGTTCACAAACCGTTTGAAATTCACCAGTGAATTTGATCTCCAGAAAGCAATTGGATTTTGAATCTGGCCAAGAGGTGGAAGAGATCTGGGGCTTCAGAAGTTCTAGGGGTTCAAAAGATCCAGGATCCCGAAGTTGTATAGAAGAAACCCTTTTCATCTGTTATGATGGGCATGGCTCATGCAATTAAACTGTCTAACTGCATGTTGGTTGTGCTGTATTCATCAGATGAGCAGTTTGGGTTTGTTTGACAAAGCTACAGTTGAATGTTCTCTAGACACAGGAGCAGTGTATCTGATGAGCTTCTTTTTGACAAATTTGGTGCTGTTTTGTATTTCAGGACAAGTTCCTTCACTTGAGGAAGCCAATAAGAATGAGGGCATTATTACACTTCCATGGGCTCAAGAAAAACCACTTGAGCTTGGTATTTTCTTAAACTGAGATCTTCCTGTTTCACTTGATTTCATCTGAATACTGTTTGGTATCATTTCAGCTTGTTCTCCGTGTCAATGGTGCCTTGCAGTCTAGGATTCAGGGTCTACCTTAATGTTTCAGTGATCCATAAAAGTTGGGAGAGGAGTCTTGGATAAAAGGCATGTGACTGGAGTCCATGCTGTTTTTGGTCAACTTTACAGGTGCTCGTGTTTCCCAGGCCTTTGCAAATGCACAGGATTTCACAAAAGCAGTAGAGTTGTTCCAGGTGGGTATGCCTTTCTCATATGTCATCCATAGCAGTTTGTCATTTGTGGGATTGTAAACCTTTATTCTTTACAGGATGATGAATTTGATCAATCTTCTGTTTGTCTTCTTCAGAATGAGAAGTATATGGTGACATATCGTCCAAGTAGGCGACGTGCCTATGTTGTGATCAAAGATAGTGCAACATCAGAAGATGTTCTTCGGGCTGCCTTTCAAGTAAGCTATCCAATGACTGTTATGACTTCCATAGTTGAATGGGCAGATCTAGGGGTGACTCTGTACCATGGAAGCATGTCAAATTACTCCTTGGATCAAGGTTCCTATCAACATATCAAGGATGTTAGTGTCATCAGTGTTGATCTAAAACATCCATATTGAATTGATGGACTGGGATGGACAAGTTGATTTTGTTGCACTCTGTCCTTTGTATTCTTGAATGATATCTAACAGCTTTGACAAGTAAATGAAATGAAATCTAATCACTTGGGTCTGAACATTGATGGGTTTGAGTAATTTTTCATCAGGCAAATGTTATGCTCCACACGTTACGGAACACAAGAGGCATTCCTGAAGCTAGGCAGGGGGCACTGGTAGAAAATGCATTGGCAGAGAGTGTATACCGCACCAATTCATTGTATGAGGATTTCAAACAGCAAGCAACTGCAAAGGTATAAACTCAAAACTTCACCTGTCACTCCTATCCTTGCACCCCTGATCTGCTTGCAATGATCCTTAATCTATTAGCAGTGAATAGAAGATGCTGGCTTTCCTTTAATGAGAAGAGGAACTTCTAGAAACAAAACAGCTGCCACTCACGGGAGGAAGTAGCAAACAGTCAACCGAATCCTTTTTTTCCCCCTTAGTTCAAATGAGAGTCATGCTCCTGAAACATGTCTTGGAAGAATAAGAACAGAATTGCCACATGACCATTCTACATTCTTGCTGAACACTTGGGGGCTTTTGTGATTTTCTGGCAGTACTGAGTGAACTTCAGCATACCAGATATTTGTATTCCATGTGTCAGGGGATAAATTAGTTCTTCAGGTTTGAAATTGGGATGGATTTGTGGATTTGAAGATGAGAATGGAATGGAAACTGAAAGATGTGTAGCAAGACACTGAGAGGGTCCATTCTCTTGGATCCAAATGCAATGGACGAGATATGTACATTTACTATAGTTCAGGCATCTTGCTGATGGGTTGTGTTCTTACCTGCAACAGGGCTGGTTGATGGGGGATTCATATTTGAATCCTGGAGATGCAAGGTTGTGCCAATGACATCTTTTTTGTAGTCTCAAGGAGCAGTTGGCCCCATGCAGTCTTTGCAGTGTCATTGAATGTGGGGAGTTACTGGGACTTCTCCCTGGTATCTGAGATTTCTGAAGTAGCGAGTCAGCCAAATTCCAAGGTGAATAGTCAGATTTTTGTCTGCCAGCCACGAGCAAAGAAAGTGTACCATGTTGCCCCTTCAATACTCAATGTACTTTTACATACAAATTTGTCAGGGAAAGTCCAAAATTTTGATCTCAAATACAATTTTAGGCCACATGCATAGTTGAGGGTTAAAAATTTGAGCAGAAGAAGTCAGGGGATTTTGAGAATAGTACATATTCTCCACCCACTCGGTACTGTGATGAATAATGAATAATTCAGTACTCCTGATTCCTGAGTTTGTCAATTGTTGTTGGCTGTGCTGTCTGTGTTGGCTGTGGGTATTCTCCTCCACCGTTTCGATCCTTGTAGTTTGGATCCATTCACAGATTTTAGTTCAGTTGTGACTTGGATTCTTCTTTTGTCAGCAGGAATTCATCAAATTGATGCAAATTTATGGTTCAGGTCAGGGTGTTAATAAAAAAACTGGACTTCTATTTCTGAAATCTATCATTTTCAGCTAGCCACTAGTTCTGGAAACTGGTTGACTTTCTTCTCAGCTCATCGTAGAGGTGTGTTGTTACACCTACTACTCATTTGATCAATGTCAAAGAACTTATCAAAATGGATGTTTTGACAAAGTGTGATGGTGCAACATGTTTTGAAGATTGCATCTCACCAGGCAACAATTGGCAAATGTTGATGTTTTGGGGTGAAAGATGAAGACTTGATTGTAGATGTTCCTTAGAATGTGCCATGATCTCTTCTCAAAGTGTGATGTGCAATAAGTAGAATGTGTTTTACCTTTTCTACATGTGAATAGTAGGTGTAAGAGGCCTCTTCTTGTATGTAAGGTGATTCTTGATCCTATTGCTTCGTGTTCTTCATATGTCTATGCTCTAGGTTGGTTGATGATAAGGTTTGCCTTGTCCTTTACAATAGGAAGGGCACCAGGTTAAAGGCATTCCCAAAATATTGCCTCATACCCTTATTATTGGGAAATGCCCTCTGACCTTTTTTGCACTTGAAGCACGGGCAGAAAATTATATCCTTTGGGTATCGCAGGGCAAAAAGAGAAGTTTTAGTATTTAGCCACCTTTCATATATACAAGGATGATTAAATGTTTCCACTTTCATATCTTGTTTGAGTACGAATATAACCACAATGCAAAATTGCAAAGCCATAAACATCTTGAAGAAGATCCGGGGTGATTGCTAATGTCTGATTTTGAAGGAACGTTTTTTAATGCGATGGGAGGTTGTTATCAATCTTTGCTCCTTGCAAACAGTCTCAAGAAGTTTTGGATCTACGTACCTAGTCTGCATTGGTACAGTGTTGGATAAGGCACCACCAGGTGGGCCGCCTGTTAGGGCAAGCTAGGTGATGCACAGCTAACATAAGGGGCAAGGGCGAGGCCATTCCATGACAATCAGGTCTAGATTGGCAGATTCAATGATTATAAAGAAGAAGAAAAAAAACCTTCTGCAACAATCACTCACACTCGCCCACTCTGTGATCACTAATTCCGCATGTATGACCATTACCAGAAGATAATGTCATCCCGTGGTTTTTCACCACACGGCTGGGCTCATCCGTTAGGTCTTATTAGATATTTCCCTTCTGTTTTGTTTTGTTTTGTTTTTTTTCCGGTTTTTCCAAATGGGATTTCACTCTTCCTTCCTCTTCTGTAGTTGCGTCCTTTGTGGTGTTTTGTGGGGGCGCGGGGGGCGATGGGTTTTTGTTGTTTCCCTGTTTCCCGATTGCTCCACAGTTGTCGGAGTCGGTCTGTCTGTTGTGTTTGTTTTTCTTCCCTCATGCTCCTTTGCTGATGATGGAGTCGGTTTGGTGTTTTCTTTGGGCTTTTTTTTTTGGCCCACCCCCGCATGCTCGATTGCTGATGGATTGATTCGGTGAGGTATTTATTTGTTTGTCTTTTTTTTCCCCCCTTCCTCGCATGCATGCTCCAGTGTTGTGTTGATGGAATGAGTGCGTTCGTGTAGTGTTTTTCGCTTTTCCGCCCACTGATGAGCGCGTCTGCTGCCGCTCGTAGCCATGCTGGCCTTCCCTTCCCCGTCCGCACTTGTCTCCCACAAACTTCTTCTGCATTCTTCACCCTCACTATCATCATTATCGTCTCCTTCTTCTTGTTCTTCTTCTGCTCTACTTTGTGTTGTGGAAGCACTGCCTTCGTCCTGCTGTAGTACTTTTCAAGCGTCGTTTCGCCGTTGCGGTAACTCCAAGTTTAGGGCCGCTTCTTCTTCTTCTTCTTCTTCTTCCAAAGTTCCATTTCCATCGTATCGCAGTGTCGAAGCTGCTTCATCTGCTTGCTGTTACTCGAAGAATTACGAAGGTGCGTCTTTGTCGTCGTCGTCCTGCAGCAAGCTTGGAGCTCGTTTGTCGTTAAATTCTCGACCTCCTCATCCATTGCAATCCTACAGGCAAGGGGTATCATACGGTTCGTTAAGAAAGATGCGATCTCCATGTTCTTCCTTGTGCTTGCTAGCTCCAAATCAAGCAAGATATGCTGAGAAGCTCTTATGTGGGGTAAATTGTCTTCTTCCCTCATTGCAATCCTCATACTGAAACACAGCCAAAAAACGAAAAAAAGGGAAAAAGAAGAAGAAGAGAAGACCTTGACGTTCAAAGATTTCCTTAACATCCTTGTCAATCCGGTTGCAACTTCAACAGCCCCAAAGCTATATACAAAATGCACCAGTTCTCATTCTCATCCCAGATTCTCTTGTAGAATTGAATTCTTTCAAAGTGTTTTGCAGTCAGGTGTATCTCAATTCAATTCTTTGTTCAGATTCACAGTTCAATCAGCTGATGATGTTGATCCTTGTCTGGATTTTGAGCTGACATTGTTGCATAGGTTGTGGCAGATATGGTGGTGGCAATTGGGAAAGAACAGAAGAGGGAGAGTACAAGCATCAGTGCCACTGCCCCAACCACTAAGGTTCATACGGCGAGCTTTCTTGTCACGCCTTCTCACTTACAGCTCAAATTTCTCTGACATTGATCCTGTCCAGGCATGTGCACCTGACTATTTTTCCCACAGGTTGAGTTGCCAGTAATGCTACTCATATTGCCCCTGTGATGTGTTAAAAGAGTCTCATGAATATGTCATGAAAGCAGTACACTGGTAGTTACTTGCAGCTTGCTCTACCATCTTGTTCTACTCCTACATCTGTTACAACACTATTGAAACAGCCAAGAATGTTTGATCACAGTGGCATAAGAAACTTGTTTGGCCTGTACAACAGAGTTTCACAAGCCATTTTTTAAGTCAGCAGTCAATGTAACAACATCTAAACTTTTCCTCCTCCCTCTTAGATGTTTCATTGGGACATTTTCAGCTCAGCGAGTTGTGGGTCAAAACACTGAAGGTCTCAAGGGATCCAAGGAAGATTTTGAAAGCTTTCCACCATAGTTTTGTGGTAAGATGACACCCATTTGGTTTCCTCACCTTTCACCAAAAACTGTACAAGGGAGTAGCATGATTGGACTTGAACTCCCTTCCTTATCTGCATTAGAGTGTTGTCCTCCATATAACTTTGGGTATATGAACAGCCTCTGTTCTACTCACAGAATTCAATACATTGTCTATGGCCATTGCTGTTTGTAAGTCTTGGTTTTGCATAGAAAGCCTATGTGAGGGTTCTCTCAGAATCACCTAGGGCAGCTGATTAATGTTGTGGAGTAGCAAAAATGGTGCAGTTTGTGGTGGTCTTGGCTCAAGTGGAAAATGACATAAGTGGAAGCACATCTTCCACAAAGATTATAGGTGAGTGCATGTGTAAAAATGAACTGAACTCATGTCAGAGATGTTGACCAGTAATTGGGAATGTCTTAAAGCTGCAATATGATGGAGCACTTGCTGAATCTTGTTCCATTGTGTGCATTTGCATGGATAGGTCCAGTCCAAAAATAATGATCCTGCAGAAAGATTTTGTTAATATCAGGAGCAATTACAGAAAGCAGATCCTCAATTAAGCCAGTGTGTTTTAAAGGTTGCCCAATTCAGAAAACTCTCCCTTTGTATCATTGGAAGCCAGAAACCAATTAGGTTCCCATTTGGAGCATGCAGAACTCTATTGGATTGCTAACCTAGTCATGATGTTTGCCTTTTCCCTTGAACAGGTGTTGGACGTGCAGTGTCTGATGGAGCATTTATTGTACGTAGTGATAACCACCATCAGGCTTTTCTGTATTGCTAGAAAGTGCCTCTCTTGACAGAACTCATTACAAACTGTCTTCCACATGAGAACACTGTACATTCATTTCAAAATGTTCCTACTTGAACAACTCTTGAGATGAAATGATCCTGAAATGAGGAAACCAATCTACAGCAAATGCATCATACATAAAGACAATTTCATGTTGTGTTGGCAGGCAACTATATGTGATGTAGCAGTTGATCCAGAATACCAAAAGAGAGGAATTGGTCGTCGCATTGTTAAGCAGCTTGTGCAGGTTCCATTTAATTCACCTGTACCTCACCTCTTGTCTCTTTCCTGAAATGAGATTTCTAGAGAGATTTTCTCTCTACAAAAGAAGTACTGTTTATAGTGTCACAATGGAGGCGTAGAAACTCAGTACATAGATGTTTGATTGTTTGTTTGCCTAAAGAGCTGACCAGTTATTATTATTTGCTTGTCTATGGCCACTGTTAGGAGGTGATGAAGCCAGTGGAGAGTAATGGCAGCTAGTCACTGCCATACCTCATGAAGGTGATTGTCTGATAGTTTGGTAGTGACTCTCACAAGCTTTAGAACCTCGCTCATTCTAGTCATGTTGGCCTGAACTGATACATCATGTTTTTTTTGGTTACCTCACATGTTTTTGTAGAGTTTGTGTGTGAAACCATTGACATTTCTTTGCTGTTGGAATTTTTGGAATAAGTTCCATTGTTCCAACTATGGAATTCCTTTCTACATTCTTGGAGAATGTGGTGTGTTAAGTAGGTTCAGCTTGTTTGCATGCAGGATATGAAGAGGAAAGGAGGTCCAACTGGCTATGCTGTCTTTCCTCCAAAGGCATCTTGGAGATTTTTTTGGATGATTGGCTTTAGGTGATGTTCATCTTCCTCTTCCTCATTCAAGGCTGCAATGACAAAAGATGGACTCATATTGCAGTTGGAAGAATATTAAACCTATATACCAATCACACTGCATTTGATGTACTGTTGTGTATACTTGAGATTGGAGTAATGTTGTATATTCTTGACATTGGATATATTGTTGTATATACTTGACATTGTTGTCATTCACACTTTTCAAGTAGACAGTTTCAGTTTGTGGTACCTTGTGCACAACAAGGTACCACAAACCTTGTGCACCACTGAATGTTCTCTGTGTTGTCAAGGTTTGCAGATCAGATAGGAAGTATCGATTCATGGCATACAGGGACAAAGAAGAGCTTACTTCAAGCTCCAGTACTGGCAAAGAAAACATCTGCAGAAACACTGGAGATTCTGACTGTAGTATATAGTCACTGAACATGTACAACTTCTTTTTTTTGGTCCCAATCAGGAATTAATGCATTTCTCAAGAGTTGAGAAAGGAAGAGCATATAGTTGATCAGTATTAAGTTGATAAATAAGTAGTGCTAAAAGTATATCTGCAGACAAATCTTGAAATCTAGAAAAGAACCTGCCCATCAAGCATTGTCATAGTACCTGATGCTCATCATTTTTGTCTAGGAAAAATCCATTGCTTTGTTTACTGTACTAAAGATGTGTGTGGTCCTTTTATCAAGGTTAATTTTACGGGGAGTTTACATAGTCACATCTTAACTGCTGGAATGGAGGCAACACAATTGCCAGACTCTCCTTCAAGGTTAGACCCCTATCATATTTGGCATGGATATAGATAAGTAACATCTAATGGCCTACTGATAAATTGAAACTATAAAAGTTGTTAGAGTATCACTTTCATCTTGCAAACAGATTGCTGCAGTTTGTGCTCACCCCTTTCTTCTAGTCACTTCCAATAGAGCTCTAGGAGTTTCAGATTTAGAGATCTGTTAATTTTCATGCAGTAATAAGGTGAGAAAATATTTTTAGCTTCTTATGATGGATTCAATAGATGAGATCTTTAGAGCCTGTGAGAATTGCTGGTGCATACAAAAGGGGTTCATCAAGGAGTAGGCCTTTGTCTGGAGTGAGGTCTTACAGCCGGTGAGTTGGGATGGTCAAAATTTTTCAGGTGGTGACAGCAATCCTGGACCTGGAGAGGGAAATATAGTTTCTACAAGAATGCAGTGCTCTACAGTATTCTCTCCTCAGACAAGATCCAGGTTTGCTTCATGACAGGATGCAATAAATTTACTGAGTGCCATTCATTCACAATGTCATGTTCTCAGAATCAGACATGCTTCTGTGCACAACCCTTACGATTTCCCTTTTCAGATAAGCAGTGTAAATCTGTCAACATAAAGTTATCACTAAAGAAAGAGAATAAACAGAAGCTAAATTTTCTTCCCATCAAGCTTCTATGTCTGATTATAAGCTTCTTTGATTAATCAAACATTCACCTCAATTTTTCCAATTCTTTTTATTAATCCTTTTCAAACACAGTCTGCATCAACCTACAGGACAGCATTGAGAAGCTGTCAAATGGTGCATGATTGGCCAATTTAAGTAGCAAATATGGATATGCTACTTATCTAGCCATTGATATGTAACATGAGTGAAAAACTAGAATTCCTAGCGTAATCTTTCCTGGATATAGCCAACAGTTCAGCTTGTTTGGGTTCAAAACCCGAACAATCTGAACTTGCAGAGTCTTACTAGTGCATGCTGGTTGCAATAGTCATATCTAGTCGATCCAATGCATTGGATCCACTAGAAGATTGTTTTGACCCCAGAATATTGTACATCTTCTAGGGCCTAAGAGGAGCCTTGGAAAAGTTTGATGAATATAATCAAATTGAATTTATTGACTGCTTGTTTCTGATTGGTTAGATTGATTGGTTTTAGTGGGTCCTACTAGCAGGCTCCCACCTATTTGCAGTCCCACTTGTAGTTTGATGGGTCTGGTTGAGCAAAAGTAAATAACTAAAACTTGGATGTGAGAAATGTTTTGGCAAGATTGCATACTGAGTATTATTGGAGATGCTCTGAAGCACTAAACACACCCAGTGTTAATTCTATGGCAAGTTAATGTTACAATTTTGTAACTTGAACATGCATTCACATGTGTAGTCCACAATGGCAACAAAGGGTGATTCCTAGTTCCTATACCCAAATTCCAAATGTTCCTACACCACCCTTTGAAATGACATCTAAATATTTCAACCCAACGAGGACTTAATAAATATTAAACATTACCTTTACATAGTGCTTGTAGAAATGCTCAAACATTTGTGTGGATTCACCAGCAAAGAAATAAATCACCTGTTTTACTCAGCCTACCCAGACTACCTTTCTAGCCTAGCTACCTTTCAAGATTAATGTATTTAATGTACATAGCCTATGTACCTAACTTAAGTTAGTTGCTTCCTATTTACATAAGTACACCTCTTTCAAGATGACTATTCACCAAAGTATCAAGATCATAGTCACATTGGATTTGAATTATATAATCATGATCAGGATCATGTATGACTATATGGTACAATTATATGATTAGGTTTGGAGATTAATCTTAACATGTCATAGTCATGGATTTAATGTTTCAACATAATGAGTGATGGTAAGACTTAATCATAGGCAATTTGAACCCATTTTTATTCAAATGGGTTGAACTTTTATGAATAGGCATCATTTTTTTTTAAATAATATATTGTGATTTGTGATGAAGATTATGTTTCAATATTTAAGAAAGGAGTCCCAATCCTTAATTATGTGAGTACATAATTCACACATTAAAAATGTAAGACATTTTTTCATGATTTAAACTTTGAAAATGAATATTCATTTAAGAATGTTAAAGATTATGTTTTTATCATGTTTTTAATACTTGCAGCAATGTGTTTGAATTTTAAAGCATTGTCTCAACTAGCTTCTTTTGGCATACCATTCTCTTGGTCATGAACTTAACGTTAGGTTTGTAAAAACAAAAATATGAAATGCATCATTAATTTAAGACAGTGCAAAGATTATGTTCAATTTTACACAATCCTTTACTTGGTCCTTCATTAAAAAAAACTTAACATCAATAATATCTAAATTTTCATTTTCAACCACACCCAATCCCTTCACAATTTCAAGTCTTTTATTTTCAAACACTATGATTGGGATTGTCAAGCTGCTTTTTAATTTAAAAATTTAAAAAAATTCAAATTTTTCATACCAAATTGAAACCAACAAAGACATATGAGGATCCTTACAAAAAATAAACATCCCACTAGATTCAATCTAACTACTAACTATGTATAAAATTGTTTTTCGTTAAGTAGGCAATTGTTACCAAAAAAATTATGTTTTGTTTCTTCCAATGATATATCAAAGATGCAAAAACACAACAAATCCCTTTGAACTTACATTTACATAAATAATCCCAAATAAGTTGAAGTGTGCAAAAAAATCATAAGTTTTTTTATAAATGTCATCACAAACATACCAAGTTTTATAGAATTGTACAAAATTTGTGTGAAATTCATTTTTTTTTAAATTCATAAAAAAAATCGTATGAATTTTGTGTTATAGTAATATGAACAATATTTGTATATATTCAATATCTTAAATATTCAAAAAAATAAAACATTGTTTTTAATGAAATATGTGAATTTAACACACAAAAATCGCATAGTTTTATGCAAAATTATATCACGACAATTACACAATTTTTGTTAAAATGTAAATTGTACATATTCATATCAAAACATCACAAGTAAAAAAGATACATTGTTTAAATATATATATAATTTTATTTTTGTGTCATTTTTACACTTTGAAAGCCACAAATTTTACACAAACATATTTTTTACGATTGTTCCACTGATTTTATTGAAATTTTGTAATATTGAAAATTTGTTGGTGTAAAGTAAAAAAATTATTTGTCCAAAACTTAATTCTAAAACACCCTATTTTGAAAAACATTAGTAATAATTTTTCACACAACATTTGAAAAGGCAAGTGCTTATCCACATAATTTTTTAATAAAAAATCTTGAAGGATAGGAATGTGAACTAGATATTAGTTTTTTTGTAATACGTAAAACATTTTATGTGAATCATATGTATTCATATAATTCATTTATTTTTGTAATTTTAATATGATATTTATCATGACATCATTATTCAAATGGGATTTATGTATAATGACAACATTATTGTTAATGTTTTCCCTTATATAATGGTCAAACATTTAAATATGTTTATTATAAAAAAATTATAATAAAGACGATTAAAATTAGCTTACATCAACATTTTATTTTATTTTTTGACGCACCTTCGCACTTTTTGAAAAACTCAAATGTGAATCTAAAAGTGAAAACAATGAAAGAAGAAATTGAAGTATGCTCCCCACCTCGCAACACTTTGGGGGTAAAAAGACATGCTAGAACTTTAGGATGTGAATTAGGACGAATGTCAAATGAGCTAATAATTCACACTAACCTTCACAAACCAAATAACAAGTTGGTTAATGCGTGATTGGAACATTTTTGGTGCACAAATGAACCACGGGCATACACAGATTTACAAAACTCATCATGGCCTGGACTTGGGGAAGCCACCACCTTCCCCCTTGCAATATTATTTGTGATTAGCCATAGGGGCTGCATCCAAATGTCATTTTGTCTTAGGATTCCCAAAATTGGGAAATTCGAAATTCTCAAAATTAGGACTCTTAACATTTTAGAAGACCATAAATTTTTGTGTAAACCTTTGATTAAGGTGAAGTCTAAAGCAAAGTTACAATCTTTATCGAAAGTTTTTCAATAATATGCGACACATCATCTACATGCACGTATTTCAAATTGATTCCTAACTTTTAATGGGCAGGAATCAAATTGCCATTTTGATTCCCGACCCTTCTTTTGGCCATAACTTGTGTTTTAAGTATTCAAATGAATCATGTGAACCCATTTTAGACATTTACAATTAAGAGTTACTCAATGATATAAAAAACTCTTTAATTCAATGAATTTTGACCCCTGAAATATATTTTTGAAGATTCAAGACTCCGTAAAAATTCCAACTCTTAAAATGAGAATCCACTTGGGAGTGTATGGGTTCATTCCTTCACACTCCTGAAAGTGCAAGTGTGACTCCCGGGTTCTATTTTTGACCTTCACCTTTCCATGCATTTGTTTTGGTCACGAGCCCAAAGCTAAGGTTGAGACATTTTTACATTACATTCACATTCTAAGTTGACGAAAGAATTACACCTTGTAATGTGCATTACACACATCTATCAAAATCATTATGCGATAATTATTGAACTTTTAAAATCCATGTGAACAAAAAAAATTAATTTTTTGATAAATACAAATTTAAAAAACACTTATCAAAAGGTGATTTTAATATGTAATTATTAAAATAAAAATGATTTCAAATCATATTTCAAAATTCATAATTTTTTTTGGTTGAAAATATTTAAGCATTTTTTTTTAATATATCATATATCAAATTTCAATAAAATGTTGTGAACACAAGTGATAAATAAAATTACATTCATTATAAAAATATAATTATTAAATCAATACATCAAATTTAACCTTTGAAAGTTAAATGCATTATATTTGAGGTATGTTGATGAAGGCCACTTAAAGTATGGTTTGAAGACCACATGCATCACTCAACCATTTAAAAAAAGAGTAATTGGTGTTTAAATTTTTTCCCACCCTATTATTATTATTATTAATATGCACATATTTTAGCCAACTTATATATATATTCAATTAATTTTGATACACTATATTAATTTAAAACTTTAGAATTAAAATTGTGGTTGAAAAATGTATGTGGAGTATAACAAACATGTATGTGAGGTGTATGTATGTATATATAAACAAAAATGCAATTTACAAATCTTTATTAGTTACAACTTCATTCAAAAAAATTACATCAAAATAATTTAACCAATATATGTTTTTTTTTCTTTTTTATAATTCATATTGATAGTAAATATAATGAAATCAATGTCCACTAAATTAATATTAATCACATCATATTTTGAATTTGAAATTATCACAAGATTATTAAACCAATTTAATGACATTATTATAATTTGACCACCTAATAATGTTTTTAACTACAACATTAAAATTATTCATTAAATCAATATGTTATTTTGAAAATATTTATCTATTTTCAACTCTCCACCTTATTTTTTACACTTTCTTTAACCACTATGTTACATTATTTATGGGATTTTATATACGAATGGGTTTTCTTACTTTGGAATTTTTGCCAACTCATCCCTTTGAACCATCTTGGCTATTATTATCTTGCATAAAATACACCCCATAATTGGTGCACAAACCTTATAAACATGTACTAAAAAGGTTTTGCCACAACCCTAAAAAATACCTTAGTGTTTTAAATTGATCATAAAACCTTAAACTAATGGTTACCTACTAAAAAAATTAATGTCATGGACCAGGTTCTCGAAGGGGTAGATTTCCTAAAGTGCTACATAAATAACATCCTAGTGCATAGCAAGGAACTCCTACAACATTTGGCTCATCTTGAGGAGTTATTCAAGAGGTTCCACGAAGTCAATGTGAAGATCCATCCTAAAAAGTGTGAGTTTGTTGTCACATCAGTAATCTACCTTGGACATAGAATTTTGCCAAATGTTATTATGGTTCATTGGGCCAAAATGGTAGCCATTTTGGAAATGCCCAATCCTACTGATGTTCACGCGTTGAAGAGTTTCATCGGATTATGTAATTACTATAGAATTTATGTCCAAGACTTTAGTACTATTGCTCATCCTTTCTATGCATTGTTAAAGAAGGATGTTGCTTGGACATGGAGTGATGAGGCTCAGGAAGCTTTCAACACACTCAAGGAAAAGCTTTCAAAGTTCCCCATTCTGAGAAGACCTGATTTCAACAAGGTTTTCATTCTACACACTAACTAGAGTGCTCTTGGTATTGGAGCTATTTTTGGCCAACTTGATGAGGAAGGCAAGGAATCTGTTATCGCATGTGCATCCCAAAGCAACAACAAGGCTAAGAGCAACTACTCTTCATACAAGGGGGAGTGCCTTGCTGTTGTATGGGCCGTCATACATTTCAGGCCCTATCTTTATGGCACCAATTTCACTTTGTATACCGACCACCAGCCTATCAAGTGGTTGATGACCAACGATAAGCTTAATGGTAAGTTAGTTCGTTGGGCATTTATACTTCAGGAGTATGAGTTCAAGGTTATTCACTGACCTGGTATTACACATCAAAACGCAAATACCATGTTGCGGAGACCCCTCACTACCTCTGAAGATTTCTCAGAAGTTAAGCAAGACTTTGACCAAATTCCAACAATACATGTATCTAATGCATTTAGTTATCTTGCACTACTACAATGTAACCTGGTTGAACATCAAATTGTGGATATATGGGAAGAATTGGACACTTTGAGGTTTTTTCAACATGGGGAATACCCTCCCCAAGTTACATCAAATCATCAGGATCGCATACAATAGCGGTCCAAATGCTAGTCATGGAGGGACAATCACCTCATTCGATGCTTACCACAAGGCGACATAATGGTTCCTCCACCACATGAATGCCCTGGTTTTATTCAGAAGATACTTTTGGAGCTTGGACATTTTGGAGTTAAATATACTTATAGCATTTTCACTCTTCATTACCATTGGAGAGGTATGTATGCTCAAGTTCGAAACATCATTGCTAGGTGTGAACAATGTGATATAGTGAGAACTTCTTTCTCCTCTCGACAACTCACGCTTTCTCCACTCCCTATTCAGGGCATGTTTTATCGTTGATCATGTGATTTAGTTGGAGAGTTACCACAAACCTTCAAGGGTAATGTTTACATCATGATTATGATTGAGCATTTTTCAAAATGGGTTGAGCTTGTTGTGCTACCAGACAAATCATCACACAACATAAGCCATGCTTTCTTAAAACAAGTTCTAAGTAGGTTTGGGGTTTGTGCTAAGTGCCTTACTAATCAAGGATCAAAATTCAGGGGAGAATTCCTAAACCTACTTGACCATGCTCTCATTGACCATCGTCGGATTTCAAGAGATCATCCCCAAGCTAATGGCCTTGTAGAGAGGATGGTTCAAACATGCAAGAAGGGACTTCGGAAGATTTGCCTCACTAAGAACAAAGAGGATTGGGACCTAGCCTTCCCTTACATTGCCATGGGTTACAAGATGTCCAAACACGCCTTTTTATTTCATTTCTCTCCTTACTTTTTACTTTTTGGGAGACATCCCATTCCACCCTCTTCCATTACTGCTCAAATGGACCAGGTTGTGGACTTGGACTCCCCAACCGCTTGGGCTAAAGTCATTACAAAAAGGGCTGTTCTATTCAAGAAGGTTATGCCCATGGCCATGGAGAACTTGTCCATTGCACAACATTGAGACACCTTACGATATGCACACACACAAGGTGGCAATTACAAACCTAAGGTGAGGCAATTTGATGTTGGCGATTTTGTGTATCTCCAGTGGTAACCCAATGATACTCTAGACACTTCTTCCGGTCGCACTATCTTGAGGATTAAGGCGATTAGGCCTTCAAGTGTGTTCGAGTTGTAAGGAATTAACAGATGCATAATTCAGGATCATTCCAAAAAGTGTGCGCCCTACCATTTGCCGAACTTGGATCCTACCATCATCACGCTAACTTAGATTCCTCCATTTGATTATCCATGTCAAGTATATCAGAGGACAGACGATGCTGATTAGATGTTACATTGCGATAACTGTAATGGTGGATACCATCTCTTCTGCCTCAAGTTGGAGCTCACTCAAGTTCCCACTAGCAATTGATATTGTTCATCATGTTCTCCTACAGCGCCTTGATTCCTACTCACACCATTACATGTTTTTCCCGGCTCAAGTCTAAGGGGGGATACATGAGAATTTCATTTCAACTTCCTCTTGTGCATTGTATATATAAATGTGTGTGCATATCTTTTTGGTTGATTAGTTTATACCTTTGACCAGTTTTAGTCTTTTTGTTTAGTAGAGTTTACTACGAATTTACACCCTTACGACACAATACGTCACAACACTACACATCATGATAACTGTCATGCTCATACATGGCCTCATACATGATGGCCAGTTACGGGCATGCCCATGTGTGCTTCTAAGGTTAATGTATGGTTTTAAGTGATTGTACGTTATTAGGTACTTAGGGTTCATTTTGTTGGCAACTATATAAAAGGCCAAACCCTTCTCTTTTCTCTTTAGTTTTTCTGGAATTCCTTTGTCAGGAGAGTTTCCTCCATAATCAGATAGGATTTCTAGATGCTCACGACGGCCATTGCACGACCACTGTCTATATACATTACATGTTCTTCTTTCTTAGCAATTCAATACATGAGAATTTCATCTCAGCCTCCTCTTGTGCATTATATATATATATGTGCGTGCATCTTTTTGGTTGATTAGTTTATACCTTTGACTAGTTTTACTCTTTTTGTTTAGTAGAGTTTACTACAAATTTACACCCTTACGACCCCGTACGTCACGACACTACACATCACAACATTGGCCAAGGTTTGTCAATTGGTATTTTTTTGCTTAAAAAATACCAAATGTAATGTGCTTTGACTACTACTCAACTCCTAAAAAATTAATCGCCAATGCAAAAATATAATGTCCACCTTTTGACATCCACAAATCAAATTAGTTTGTAGTTGTAAAATGACATTTTGCTAAAGCTGGTAAAACATACAAATGTTTAATTTTTTCCATTAATTCATGAAAGAATTTTTTTATGTATGGAAATACAATTCTTGGACATAAACTCATACTAAATCTTTTCAACTAACTACTTTCCACAAACTATAAAAGAAGATGGTTTTTGATAGTTAATATATTCAAGTTTTCTAGAAATAATTGCTAATTTTTTTTGCAAATTTCATCTTTTATGAAAGGTTCTTTTGTAGCAAAAAAAAAGGATATGGAATTAAAAAAACATATTTGGTCTCTTTTTGGAAGGTTGCCTTTCATCTTTTCTCATTTAGGACTATTTATTTCTTCCACAAATTTTTTAAAAATATTACAATGATCTAAATTTACATGTTTATTCAATGTAGTTATACCATTAATTATGTTATATATGATTAACCCTCTCCTAGCTTAAGTTTGTGTATTTAAATTTAAAATTAGACTATTGTGACAAATAATATAATGTGTGACTTGAGGAGCTATTAAGTCAATTTCTTTGATACCATTAACAAAATAAAATGTCCAAAGTTTTTGCTAAGTATCCAAAATAATCTTTGTGCATGTAACTTTTTTAAATTTTCTTTCATTTTCTCTTCACTACTTTTTTTAATTCCTACTTCCTTCTCTTTGAACATTCACTTTTTTTTTGGGTTCTTGCAAAGGTTCATAGATTCCATCCTTCATTCTAAATATATCACATGTATATTCATTCTAAAAAATTGTTTCGTGTTTAATTTCAAATTAAAAATTACTACGCCAATGAGTAGAAAAAAAATTAAACAATTATATGATCTATCAAAAACCAACATTTACAAACAATTACAAGATGCAATTACCTTTTCAACATTTACAAAAACAAGATAGATTTTTCAAAAAACTTTTAGAAAAGGTAATGGGGGTTGTAATTTATATGCAAATCTAAAAAATCTTACAAAAAAAATAAAAATAAAAATGGTACAAAAAAATGAAAAAAATGAAAAAAACTCATTTTTGTTGTTTGAAGTTTGGTGTTTGGAGCTCTGACCTACATAGGGCAAGAAAGGGGGGAAGTACCATACTAACTAGGAAAACAAGAACAACACCAATGCAAGAAGAACAACAACAAAAGTTGGGCTAATAGGTACATTGAAGAGATGTAGCACCACCATGAAAAGGAAGGCACACAAAGGAAAGCAATAGGCAACACTAGTACGAAATGAGTTGCAACACCCAAGCACCTACGTGAGGGGATCAACAACACCAATGTGAAAGGAATGGCAACACCACAACAGATGAATGACAGACTAACATGAAAAAAATGATGTACTAATGTGAGCAGAATAACGTACCAATGCACGAGAAGAACAACATACCAACACCCGAGAATAATGACACACCAATGCAAGCAAAGCAATGTACCAACATGTAAGAAAAACAACTTATTAGCATAAACATAATAACAAACCAATGTGAAGAAAATAGTGCACCAATGCAAGGAAAATAACAAATTAGCACAAAAAGAGTTTCACATTAGTGTGAGGAAAGTTGAGCACTAATGTGAGAAAAGTAATCATGACACCAACGAAGAAAAAGTAACTGCAACATGCAAGGAATGCAATGGCACCAACTCATGAAAAACATCAGCAACACACAAGGAAACCAATAGCTACACAAGAGGAAATAACAACAGTAACACACAAGGAGAACAATGCCAATGCAAGCAACAACACCAACTCGAATAGCAGTGCCAATGTAAAGAGCAAATACAACACAAGAAAAGTAAACAAAAAAAAAACCAATAGAATATAAGAAAACACAACCAACACAAGAAAAACATAGCGTTAACACAATAAAAAGATCATTATGAAGAAAGATGAGGTTGAGGCTTCCTTTTATACAATTTCCATTAGCCCTAACCCTAAAAGGCACCTCTGCTTCCCTAGGCAATGGTTGTTTAGGAACCTTAAACTAAAAAGGTTTAAAAACTAAATGGAGGTTTTTTATGAAAACCTATCCGGTTCTTGAAATTTTTTATAGAAAAAACAAGAACATGTTTTCATAACTGATTATCATTCATGTGACTTAAGGTTGGGTTTCAATCTAGTTCTCACAAGTAACTATGTCAATTAGTTCTCATTGTGAGAATTGGGTTGAAAATTGATCGAAAACCAGGTTATGATTCGAGAACCACCCAACATTAATGTTAACTTATTCATCTACAACCTAGATAATAGTCCCTTGTCATTTTCCCTCCTCTTCCTACCTCTTTTCAAACTTTTCTTACACCCTATTTCCTCGCTTCTACTCCTTATATTACTTTTTTACTTTTGTTTTTTTCTTAAACTTTTTTCTTTTTTGTTCTCACAGAACAACACAATAATTTAGAATCATGGAACTTGGTGGGAACAATTCAATGTCATCATCACAACAACAGAAAATGCAAGGACAAGGAAGGGGAGAGGAAGGGGAAGGGGAAAGGGAGGTTGGATAGTACCTCATGTCATAGCAAGGGAAAGGGCTACAATGCAATTTGGAATAGCCACATCTTCTATAGTGCAATTTGGAGTAGCCACATCTTTTATAGTGCAATTTGGAGTAGCCACATCATCAATTGGAATAAGTTGCAACTTCAACAATTGGGGGAATTATAGATGTTGGAATAGCCAAACCTTCTTGCCAAAGACAAGGTAATTTGGATCATGCTAAAACCATGGCACTCATCCAATGCAAAAAACAAGAACACATCAATTTTAAAGGATTGGTGGATCCACGTTTTCATATGCTTCCTACCACACAAAATTGGGAGAAAATTGCTAAAATGTTACAAAAGATCATGAAGGCTAGAACCCCATGCAATGGCAAAATGTGTAAAGACAAATGGAATGGGTTAAATTTTGACTTCAAGAATATTTCAAATTATCACATAGGGATTGACCACCATACCTCATTTTGGGATTTGGGGATACTAGTCAAATCCCAAAATGAGGTATGAGTGTGATGGTCACCACCTTCCAAGACAATGCAATAAAAACTTCTATGATGCAATCAAATTTTTCTAGGGAAAAAAGGTAGTGAACACACCTTTGCATGTGAAAGATGTTTAGGCTGATGAAAATGGGGTCCACATTCTACCACAAGAACAAGATGTAGAAGATTTGACTACACCTCAAAATTCATTTTTGCAAGATCTTTTGGGAGAGGATTTTGTTCTTGAAGAGTATGCAAATCAAGTACAACAAACAATAATACATGGAGTATAATGGGTTATCTATTATAAACCTTGATGAGTACTCCAAGTCATCTCAAGGTCATTAAAAGACTGTAATCCTAAAATCTCCATCTACAATAACACCTAGAAAATAACCAACAACTACAATGGCACTTTGAAGCCCAAATGACAAATGCAAGTGAACAAATGTGATTTCTCTTATCCTTGAGGCTTTAAATAAGAATGATAAAGTGTTTGTTGTTGTAATGGAGTGCATCAATGCAATGCAACTTGATATTGATAAGCGTAGAAACAAAGTTCAAAAAAATCAATTACAATATTTAAAATTAAAAAACAAGAAGATTCATTGCTAAAGGGTAAAAATGTAGTCAAAAGGAGCCACCCAAATGAGTGAAAGAAACTCCTTAAAACGACATTTTTGTATGTTTGAGAAATACACAAGGGAAGTATAATAGTTTAGATTGTCATAATGTTTTTGAAATATTTTCCATAAATTGTAAAATTTTCATGCCCAAAGCTTCACACAAATAAAAAATAAAATTGCATGTTGAAAACATTCGAACCTCGAAAGTGGATTTTAAAATTTTTTTCAAACATCTTTTTTTAAAACCAAATGTGCACCATTTTGTCTAAAAATTGAAGAGGATTTTAACATTGATGATTAGGAAGATAAAAGGACTTGAATTGATGATTTTTTTTTTTAATAACCAATTTGAGCACATTTGGTTCAAACATGCTAATTTTGACCCTAAAAATTATGGATTTTGAAAATGTGGCCTTAACAAAATGTGTTCATGGTTATGTAATAAAAGGCATAATGTACAATATAAATGATAAAAAATCAATTTGTCTTGAAAACATATTTACATTTAACATGTAGTTTTAAACTAAGTATCCAAAATACAAATTATAAAATTATAAATGAACACAAAAATCACACGTGTCATGTGCATCTTTACAAAAGGACTTTTACCTTGGCACCCAAGTACCTCCTTTACCATGTTTTTACCCACAAGTAAAAACATGGTGAATGTTTTGGCCAATTTGAACACGACATTGTGTTATGATTTTATTCAAGATCAAACTAACATTCTTTTGCTAGTAAGCATACTGTCAAATTCATCAAAAGATGAAAATCAACATGCCAACATTCACGTGGTCAGTGATGATGATGAAAGCAATTGAACATCAAAGAAACTTGCAAGTCACAAGTGGGTAATTATCAATTCCAGATTTTAATTCTCAAATTCAAACTTCAATCCCCAATGAAACATAAAACCATGAAATAAATTCATTCTTGAATCCGTGCTTTGAGTTCCAAGATATTGTTCCAGTGTTGCTCATTATGAATTGTTCCAAAGACTTCATTACCATGTAAAGGAACACGTTCACCATCAATGTCATTACCTACTTTTGCATTTTTTTGTCCTTCCCTCCTTACAACTTGAATTAAACAACAAAGTTGCTGGATGCGGGTTTAATGGAATTATCTAAAGGTGAACATGTTTTGACGATAGTGATGCTAACCAAGAAGGATTTTTTTGGTAATTAAATTGATTGTCACATGTGTGGGGACTATTGTCTAATGCTTAAATGGGCTTGCTTGCACAAATATGCCATTTTTTGCAAAAGGAATCTTTTTACAACCTAAGGAAAGCTAGGGTTTTTAATACCTTGGACGTAGTCCAGTTATCATTAGTTATCCCCAAGGGAAGGTGACTGTTGATGATATAATTTTGTAGATATTAGTTTTGATTTTCCATGAATAAATTAACTATTTCTATATCACCATTGGGTTCTTGTCCTATTCCATTAAAATGAGTACCATGTAAACATACTAACTGACACACCCCCAAATTCCTTGATAGACTCAACTGTGAGTCCAAGGTGAAAATAGTGGAAAGATACGAAATTTGGGTGCGCTCTTTGGTTCGCAACAGTTCGGGGGTAGAGGAGCGTGATGGAGTTTCGGGATGGGGACTAGTACGAGTGGCTCAATCATTCACACGGACTTGCACAAACCAAATAACAAGTTGGTGAATGCTTAGTTGGAGCACTTTTGGTGCACGGATGAGCCATGAGTAAACATGAACTCACATAATTCACCACAGCTCGGACTTGGGAGAAGCCACCACCTTCCCCTTTATAGTATTCTCTGTGCTTGACCACGGGCCTGCACCCAAATATCATTTTTTTTCAGGCCTTTCAAGTTAGGAGTCCCAATATTTTCGAAATTGGGATTCCTGCGACTTTGGAAGCCCATAACTTTTTATGAAAACCTTTGATTAAAGTGAGGTCTAAAGCAAAGTTGTAGGCCTCGTTGAGACCTTTTCAATGATATGTGGCACGTCACTTTCACCTAAGTAAATTAGGGCGATTCTTGACTATTGGTGGGCGAGAATCAAATTGGCAATTTGATTCCTGACCTTTCTTTTGGGCATAACTTATGTTTTAAGTACCCAAATGGGTCATGCGAGCCCATTTTAGACATCTAAGTTTCAAGAACTTTTCAATGGTATAAGGAATTTTTCAATCCAATGATTTTTGACCCCTAAAATCGCCCTCTAAAAATTCGAAAGTCCATTGGGACTCTAACTCCCAAAGTGGGAATTCACTTGGGAATGTGGGGGTTCATTCCTTCACATTCTCCTGCACTCCTACACTCATGGGAGCATGAAATGTGATTCCCAGGCTTCACTCTTGGCTCGCACCTTTGTAAACCCTTGCCTTGGTCACAAGCCCAAGGTTAAGGTTATGACACTAACTAAGACAACATTCAATACTTTCTAAGTTTGGAAATTGATTTAATTAATTCCACATTAAAATGTTACATCACAAGAATGGAAAGAAAAAACATCTTTAATAATTCCATAAACCATGAAGTTTTACAATGTTTTGCTCATTTCCTTCCTTTCATAACTCCTCTGCTTAATTCCCTTTCCTAAAAGATTTACATAACATGCAAATAATCATCATTTGAACCCCTTGCAAATCAATCGAAATGTACTTTGTACTCCCCACAAAACGATTATAATTGCTTAATTGTTTGGCAAATTGATTGCATTATGTTGTCATAATGATATGTTGCCATACCGATTTGTGTAGATATTGTCATATTGATTTGCTTATTCTATAATTTTGACTTGTTTTTGTTTATCAACTTACCTATATGTTTACTGTTTTATCTCCTTTCCTAACAATGACAAGGTCAAAACAACATTTTGGAGTATTAACTTTCATGGGAAAAATTATTTGTACTAGTAAAGGCTTTTGGCATAATTATTTTTTAACTTGACCCAAAGAGATCACATGCACCTTAAGTGTTTAAGAAACTTAAGAAACATAACCTTAAGTTTCATTCAGGTAAGTACCAAATCTTTCATATTCAAGTGGAATACCTAGGTCACATGATCTATCCATGTGGATTGGGGGTTCAAAAGGCCAAGGTTGAAGCAATTTCACAAGTTCCCCAACTAACAAATATTAGTTGATTACAAACATTATGAAGCTTGAATAATTATTACCACATGTTTATCAAAGGGTTCAACAACATTACCAAACCTTTGACCCAATTTGACTAGGATCGATCAATATTACATATGGGATGAAAACACAAGAACATGGCTTTTAGGAATTAAAGGCCATACTCACATCAACTCTTATTTTGAGGTGACCTATCCAAGGATAATTGTTCCAAGTACACACCGATTGGAACATTTTATAGTTGGGAGTTGTGTTTACCCATCTTGATGATGATTTAGGGTTTATGGTGGCATGTGTTAATAGGTCCAACAATAAAATGGAAGCCAAGTATAGTTGAAGGGGAATGTTTTGCAGTTGTTTAAATTGTGTCATCATTCTAATGTTCCCTTTATGGTAGCCCATTCACTTTGACTATCAATCATTAGTCATTCAAATTTTTGATGGAATATGATCAACTCATAGGAGAGTTAGCTAAATGGGCCTTTCTTTTGCATGAATATGCCTAAATCAAAACCAAAGTTCCAACAAAGAGGATATCATTAAGGTTTGTTAGCATGGAGATGTGGGTTTGGAGGTGATATTAAGATGACACTCCTCAACATACCTATGTACCGTACTTGGATGTTATAGTCATGTAATTTAGACTAATATGTGTGGTGGGGGGTTCTCACAATGGGTGAAAGCACACTAAGGGTGAAACACTTTTGTTAAAAAAAATTGATGTATAACAAGTCTTATAGTGCATAGTAAGCTAAAATTTGGATGGCATCCTTTGGCTAACCTAAACACAAGCAAAAAACTTTAGAATTTGCATAACATTATTTTGGAATTCAAAGTTCACTTTGTGTTTAAATTAATCTTGATCCAATGGTTAGATGAAGAGGATTAAATAAAATCAATGCACACATAGTATATAATTTACAGTTTTTCAATGGCCATAGGGCCTTTTGTTTGTGATTCAAGAAACATTACCAAACAAAAGGAAATTGAAAAAATAATGCAATGCCCATCTATAAAATCTCCTTTTTGATATGATAGTGGTTTTTTGTTAAAAGGAAGATATTATTATGAATTCATTACTAAAAAGCTGCCAAAAAAACATTTTTTGAATGGAATTTCATCCAAAAGTTTTAAATTTTTAGATTTAAAAAAATTTGATTGATGTATATCAATATTATACACCATAAAAAATTCACCCAAGAATTCCATTAACAACCTTACTTTTTAAGTACATATTCAAATTTCAAACTTTGTGACAGGTATTATTTGGTTAAAAATATATTCCATATATTCAAATTCTTCAATGTTTGTTGGAATTTTCAAAATAATTGATTAGATAAAGTCTAAAGCTAATCAAATATACTTTTAAAAAATAAAAATAATCCAAGATGTGGTGTCCATATGTTACCAAAATTTTTAATTGTGGAAATATTATACTTGTGACCATAATTTTTGGGGGGCTTAGTGTGTTTTCACCATGATGTGGACATTGAACCGAAAGGTGATGATGTTCTGGACATACATGTGGATAAAAATGTTATTGCATCTACAAGTGAGTGAAGTTCTAGTTGGATTGACACCCAAGGAATAAAATTGGATTGTGCATAAGGGTAAACAATTTAAATGGGAAAGTAATTCCCTCCTATGGGTGTGGGTAGATGGATGAGTGCAAGTTGTAGTTCATCCAAAACAACATGAGAACCTTATGAATCATGCGCATGAATAGTTGGGCCATTTTGGGGTCCGATAGACCTATAATTTGTTTTAGCACAATATTGGTGGCAAGGGATGCAACTTTAGGTTCAACAATTTATTTTTTAATGTTTGGTATGTGATTGGGTATGAGTTTCATTCAATGCACCTACAACTCATATTCAACCATTTCCCATCATGGGGCTTGGATATGAGTGGAGTCTAAATTTTGCCAGCCCACTTAATTTATTTATTTGACATAATTGATAGGTTTTGGTTATGATTGAACATTTCTTGAAGTGGTTAGGATTGGTGCAATTGTTGGATCGTAATAATGAAGGCCTATGCATTTTTAAACAAGGTGCTTAATAGATTTGGGGTTCTAGTTGAAATATTCATTGCTTAAAGTATGGGATTTCTTGAGGAGTTCAAAAAGTTGTGTGATAAAACATTGATTGAAAATCACACTACTTCATGAGACCATGCTAAAGTGGATGGGTTGGCTAAGTGGATGGTGTAGACAGTGAAGTGGGGTTTGTGGAAATATGGACTCCAAAAAGGCCATACTCAAGATTGGGACTTGTAACTACCATGGCTAGCTATAGGTATAGGTTCAGTTGACATGTTTTTCTTTCATTTTTTCACCATAATTTTCACTATTTGGTTATGAGCCCAAACTACTAACCTCAATTTGACAAAAGGTGATGGTGGCAATCAACTTGGATGATCTCAATGTGTGAGAATTCAAACATGTTCAATGCTTTGTTCCAATGTATTATGCCCATGGTTATGGAAAATTTGGCAATTACCTAAACACTAAGATATGTTGCATTATGCCATTATTTGTGGAGGTGGTTATTGGCCTTTGATCCATAAATTTGAGTTAAGGGTTATGCTTACTTGTAATAAACAACACTGACTACTTTAGATGTGACTATAAGATGTGTTATTCTTCGTGTGCAAAAGGTTCTACCTTTTGAAATGTTATTATTGGAAGGCCAAGATGGTCAAACATGGAAATACCATGTGTGCAATTGTGCACCATGTCATCTTCTTAATACGGATGGCCAAATTGACCTATCTTCTAATGGTTCCTACCAATCTACAACGTATCATGTTATGCGGGCAATCTTTAGGAGTCACTATTATGTTGATTTATGATCAATGTTGTCAAGGTTGGCATATGGGATGTCTTATCCCACCCTTGGAGGAAGTGCCAATTGATAAATGGTTTTGCATGCACCAAGTAAACCTAGGTTCCTAGGGTTGGATAATAGAACTAACCTCAAGGTTTTTTCTCATGGTGATTCACATTTGATTGGGAATTTGAAAGATTGCAATTAGGCAATTAATAATGGGGTTCTTATTTGCACCCAACCTACGAATCTTTTCATGTTAGAATTAAAATGTTCATCCATGGTGCATTTCCATTAAGTAGTTCAACATTGTTACTTGGTTTAGGGGGACCTTAGCCTTAGATAAAGAGACAGTTTGAACATGAAGTACTATTTAAAGTATTTTCATGTTACATTTTTTATGTGGCGTGATAGCGATAGTTGTATGTGCCAAATAGGAGCACACAACTATTAGATGTGTTAATTTAGTTATTTGATTAAATATGAATTAATTAGGGATAAAGTGGGTTAGTTTTATTGTTTGGGTTTTCATCTCAAATTGGTTTAGGTGTGAACAAGGTTTGAAATATTTTGTGAATGGAATATAATCTCAAGTTGTATGATCTCAAATCACTTTTGGTGATTGACATTACAAAACAAATGTTTGTTATTATTACAATTTATTTTATGTTATGCAAGTTTCTTTTGCAAATTTTCTTGGGCTTTGCTTTGTGTTTTTTAAGCTTGAATTCTTACACTATTGCAATTGAATCATATTTTGATTTTAAAATGTTGTACCATTTCGAATATTTTTATGTTATATTTTCTATGTGTGGTGACAACGATAGCTGTAGACATTGGCCACCACAGTGAACCAACACTCGTTAGCACACCATTAAGGATGAATGGTAAGTGGTTAGGAAACAATTTTCTATTGGGTTCTGGTTCCCTAACTAACCATGGTCAATTAGCTCAGGATTTTTTTCCCAACCACCTACTACCTATCCACAAGCAGGTTGTTAGTATATAAGTAATAAAAACAGCCATTACCTATGTATAAAACATCTACCTGACTACTAATTACTTATTTTCCTACCTATCTACCTACATATGAGACCTATTTCCTACATAAGGTGAAGCCAAACATAAACTCAGTTGAGGTTCATCCAGAACTGACTAATAATGGGTATCGAGTGGATGGTGCACTGGTGGGTGCTGGTTCACTGTGGCCATAGACATTGACATAGAAGCACACAACTATCCTGGCTTCCTATGTGGAGTCCGAACCATGCTCAAATGTGGGCCTCCACAAATGTCCATCCAAAATAGTGTGCAAATTATTTCCTCACTGCTATGCATAAACACTAAACAATATGTAATGAGTCCCAATTAAATGTCACCACATGGGCCAAAAATTGGCCTATCAAAATCAATCATATTTCTTTATTATTAACCTTTTTGAAGAGAATTATATCTTATGCATATACAAGTCCAGACTCGGTTTCACATTGTTTCACATTAGCGGAGGCTTAGATAGCAAGAGACAGAATATATTCATCAGCACACTTTCTCCAAGATACCAAAACCTTGAGTATCACAGTGTGCTGCATGATCCATTGGAAATGAAACAATCCCGTGCATTTGAAGGCAACCAAACAATTGCTTGGATACTACCTAGTAGGGCACTCAACAATTGGTCCCTCAAGGAATTTTACCCAAATTATCAGGCAGACTCATTTCTGATGTGAGCCCTTTGCACAAATCCCAGTGGGATTAGGAACAATGTGGCTCATATCTTGCACATATCCATGGGAGAAAATAACCACAAAACTTAGTTGACTTCTTAAAAACCACAGATTCACTCATTCCCCATCACTTGAAACATACAATTTAAGTCTCCAGTGATTTTCTCCAGGAGAGAAATCTTGGTCAAACAAACTAGAGATTCACCAAGAACAGGTAGGTATCTGTGAATCAACTACATGTTGATACAGCAACACAGTTCATCAAAACCACTCTTGCATGTAGCAAGTACCTTGATCTGAGATTCACTGCACAGTTTCCACTTACATGGCTTCACATGCAAACATAATGTGGTTACTGCATTTGAAAATCAAAATCACTGCTACGTTAGATTTGTGTAAAAGAGAAAAGCCACTAAACCAATTGCTCTCTATATTAAATTTTAGTGTATTTTATACAGAAACTGTTGTTCACAGTGTCAGAGCACCTTGAAGCGTGACCCAAAACTGGATCTGAGACCTTTTGTAAAAAAATGGCAGATGAGGATTCAGAAGGCCCAGATTGGTATGCCCAAGTGAAAATCTCATGGCACCAGAGAGATGACAGAAGGACCTTTTGTCAAAAGTCATGTCACTGGAGGGCAGTAAAACTGGGAGTAGATAACAAGGCATGGACCCACTTTAAGATTTCCCCTGGGACCAAAGATGGACCATCCATGCAGTCTGCATGGTCACCTCTGTGGGAACAAACATGACCCATATACCAACTCTCTAACAAAGGTTGAACAACTTTTTCTTTCCTGCAGTTTTAACTTCTTTTTAGTTAGGTGATCAACCTCTTAGTGATGGCAATGTGATCTAAGGCACATCTTCAATGGGAGCATCATCATCATCGTGATAAATGTTCTCTGCCATTTGCCATATCTGCAAAATGTTATCCTCTGCCACACTAGCAATCAAAAAGTCTTCCTGTTTATTCCATGAGAAGTCGGAGATCTTGCTGGTGTGTCCCCCATGTATGAAAAGCAGTTCTGGGGGCCCGTCCTCAGCATCCTCTGGTGTTTGCTCCTCCCCAATTCTGTCACCAACTCAATCAGCCCATCCACATCAACTACAGCCTTTGACAAAATCTATGAGCCATACAGTGACCTAATGCCAACAACAATCCCACGAACAAGTCAGCTCCAACACATGGAATTTTCCTGTTTCATAACCAAGAAAACATCAAATAGCCAGTTATGTGAAATTACGCAAGCAGCTTTAAGGCTTGTGATTCCAATAAGTATCATATATTGAAGATTATAGGTCTGAAATGCCATTACCTAGGCACTTTCATTTGCTTATACTGCCCTTGAATCCAGATGATGTGCTCTATCCCATTTTACATTCTCAAACAAGTACCATAGTAGTTGTTGCTAGGATCCAAGAACAAAGCTGCAGATCTTGATAGAGGCTAACCAATGATTACATGGCATAGAAAGCTGGGCTTGCAGGATCCACAAGAACATACCTGCTGAGATCCCAAACCATAAGCCTGCGATCAGCACCACAAGATGCCAATATTGTCTCATTGTTGGGACTCCATCCTATTTGAAATACTTCCTCCCTGCAACATACCCTCACCACCACTGTTAACCAGAAATTTGGGATTCAACATTGTGGACTCTCAATTTGGGCATCCAAACTTGTGAACCATTGCAATTTCTGAAAACTGGCAGTTACAATACATGTTTGCCAGCTCACAAATGTTGATGACTAGTGGTCTTAAATACATAAAAAACAGAAAGCATAACATGATTTTGTGGCAGACTCTTAGGTGAATTATTCAGCGAAAAAACAAAATTTGAAGGCTATGCCTTCAAACAATTTTGCAATGACTTCAGAACTGAGGAACATGATACCTCATGAGGGAACATTCCGAAACTATTTTACAGGCAATTGTGCTTGCAATTTCAAGGACCCAAGCAAGCAAAAATAATAATACCATGGGGGCTTTCACAATATCTTGTGTTTATAAACGAAGACAGAGGCCTGATTTATGTGACCAGAGCTGAACCGACAGAATTAGCTATGACACAGAGCTGATTATCCTTCAAGAAACTTTTTCATTCTGGGGTGCTGCAAAAACACTTCCACTGACAAGAAGGCACTGGACAAAGGACTGACCTGATAACAGACACATAAATAGAAAGAAAGGGCAAAGGTGCATGGTGGACATACGTGTGATTTACAAAAGAATGAAGACACTTTGAAAGTTTTCGTAAGTCATATAGAGCCACAGTCCTGTCAGCAGAACCAGTAGCAAGCACCCACTCATTCTTCGGATTGAAAGCCAAGCAGTTCACCTGAAATTCCACACATAACAAGATTGGAGTTAAAGCATATATCAGCTTATGACAGGGAGAAATCAGTTATGGCAAACACAGAGCAAAAAAGTTAGAAACAGAAGGTGCATCCTACATGATGAGGAAAGGAAATCAGCCAACATAAAGCTTTCAGTGATTCTGGAGAGATTGTCAAACATACTTGGGAGCCTTACTGCCTTACTGCCTCTGCGCAACAGAAGAAGCTTGATGAAGTTGCAGAGAAATCTCCACAACAACAATTATAGGTAACACGACAATGAGTGCAGTCATAACCTCCTGAGAGTCGCTCACAAAGTGACAGACCATCACCTTCATCACGAACGGCAGTGACAAGCTGCCATGACTACCCACTGAGGTCATCAGCTCCCAACAGTGGGTGTAGATAAGCATATAATAATCTTCCCAAAAAATTGGGCAAACCATTATACACAATCTGCGTCCTGAGTTTCTGTTGCCTTTCCAGAAGAAATGGGAAGACTCAGACGTGATGTTGGCTAGCACTCAAGAGACATCACTAATCAACAGAAGAAGAATGATGCAAAGTTTGTTGACCTAGTGTGACCAACTGTCTATTCAACCTTTCTAGGACTTGGAAGGACCTATGTGCACTTGAGTTTTTGTGACCAATTTACCCAACCTAATGCGCCCCACTAAAGCTGGGTTGGCTATTATTTATAACACCTAGCATGCCAAAGTAGTCAATTGAACCCACAAGCATTTGAAAGGTGGTCATGAGTGCTAGTCACTACTAGTCTATGAAGACTAGTGGTTCTTACTCTGAGCAACATCATTCCTTGGAAGACCACTCCCACCACAGGAGACTTCTTCTAGATCAGTAATGTCCAGACATTGAATGGTATGAAAACATAACAAGAACTAAAACAATAGCCATCTTTCTTAGCAGCCTATACCAACCAAAAGACAGTTTCCTCTAGGATCAGATCACCATACCATGAGTCCCAGATTTTCAAACATTCAGCCAAAAAGGCAAACTTCCACACTAGCTTATGATGCAAAAAATGTGGATGAGCCATCAATGGGATGACGTTATCTGAATGCTTCAATTCTTAGTTGTAAGCACCACTTGCATTCACCCCTTCATCTCACAATTCCCTTATATGATGGTTGAAAACTGGAACAGGAAAGTGTGGAGTAGGTGTCCAAATAAAAACCAGGTCAGCTCAGTAACAGGTACACATTTAGGCCTGTAGTTTGAAAAAGAAGGCTTGCATGTTAGAGAAATAAACGCAGAGTTGCTTACCTCTGCCTGGTGAGCCTCAATAGCATGCAGTGGCTTCTCACTAGTGGATGTTCTAGTATCCCAAACAAGGAGTTGGCGGTCATCACCCACAGAACCAAAGAGATACTCATGTTGCACATGCCATGCCACATCCTCTACTACCCCAACATGGCCCTGTTGCAGAAACACACTATTTCTTAAAATGGCACAAATATCCAAGGAAGTCTGGAGCTTCCCCTAATTCACAATGAAAGCACTAAACCCCAAAAGCACAATAGAGAGAGCCTCTCAATACAGCTGCCCGACCAAGAGTGAAGGCTTGTTGACACTTGGGAATTCAATAGACCCCAAAGGAGTGAATTGTCAGATCTAAGCACACTGGACATCCACCATGATCAAGCATGCTTGGAGTCAACCCTCTCAACATGGAAATGGCCATCTATCTGACACTGGTAATTCCATCTCTGGCAAAAGCATTCCTTTGATGAAAAACCCTAAAACAGTTCCTAGAATCCATCTGTTCCATGAGATTACAGGAAAGCATACCATGCAAGGACAACAATTCATGGTACAGAGTACAGACCTGGAAGATTTGCAAGGCCTCAACAACACGGCCTTGCTTGTATGTGCCACGTACATCCCAGAGACAGATTTGAGCATCATCAGACCCAGACAGTAAATGGCCTTCTTTGGTAGGGCTCCATGAGAGCCCATATCCTTCAGTCTTGTGTCCTCGTAACCTGCAGTCTGGATTACAATGTCCATCTTGAGGAGGTTTTGATGGATGCTTACTGTAGTCAAAAACATAAACTTCAGCACTCACTGTCTTGGTGGCTATGATGAAAGGATTTTGCGGCATGTATCTCGCTCGGTTGACTTCTCCTTCATGATTAATTTGCTGTACCACTTGCACCTGCCATTCCATTATTGCCCCCGCCCCATCATCCCCATTACTTCTTCTTATTACGGTTTTCTTTTCTGATAGATGCCAGGTGATGTTCAAATTTCTGTATGACACGGACAAGGCAAATGCGACTGATTGCAAGTGTTGAAACATGGTGCCCACTCAATCCAATACCTCAAGTCCCAATTCAACGCAGGGGACATATTCTGATGCGGGAATACAAACTGGTTCTCAGTGCACTCGAAAAGAGGTCAAGAAAGAAAAGATGAATACAAAAAATAAGAGGGCATCACAACTGGCTACAAGATACGTCTTTCATTCGAAAATGCCAATATACTCATCCATACCTTCCCACTAGAACAGCCAAAGCCACCCATGTCGCCACGCTCGTCATCGTACTGTCGGGCATCGTTCTCCGAGTCTTCAAAAGGCAACTGCACCTGTGCCAGCATGAGATAGTTGGGTTCATTCTCGCTGGTATGGGTACCCACGATGAGACGCTGCAAGGAGTAATCTTTCCCAGCCGGCTCTTCTCGAACAGGCAACCATTGCACCGTAAGACTGGGCCACTCTAAGGCATGCGTGATGACAAGATCATAAAGGAAAGGTGTATTCTTCTTCCAAATCTTGTACTCCTCATTCACTAGCCGTTCCTCCATCTCGTCTCTCAAATCTTCTTCGTCCTTGGCCATCACCTGCGAGGTAAGATGTCCGAGGTTTACGTTCGCTCGCTAGTCGGTTTCCTCCCGGGGCTCACACAGACAGACAGACAGCCAGCCGTCGGGTCCCTGTCTTCCCGCCTTCCTATGTACTGTACCCGTCAATGCTGCGCCCTTCGGCCCGACTCTCCAAGGGACGCTAATAAGGCACTAACAAGAGAGGCTCATGAGGGATTAAGGGCCGCTAATAAGGGCCACCAATAGAGCAAGCTAATAGGGGATTAAGGGTCACTAATAAGGGACACCAATAAGGGACTATTAAGGCACCAATAGTAAGGGACAAATTATCTAACCTAGTGTAGGTTCTTATAAGAACCTCTGCTTTATATGAAATTTCAATGATTTCAAATAATCAAAGACCTGGCAAAGAACCAACCATCTACCTAGTGTAGGTTCTTCAACCCAGTCCTTCGATTTTTTGTACAACTCTTGTTAAGGGTAAAATCCAATTGTATGATTTGGCAAAACTAGTTCTTTGATTTTGGAGAACCATCATTAGTCAAGTTTACACCTAGGCTAAAGAGCCATCAGTCAAAGTTTATACCTAGGCTAGAGAACCACCAGTCAAATTTACACCTAGGCTGCTAGAGAGCCTAACCTCTTTAAAAGAAGATGGTAGATATTCCAGGTCTAGGTCCCAATCTCAATTTTCACAAGAGGCTACTTCTATGGTCCAGATCTAATTCTAGTTCCAATAAAATTGTGAACCTTCAATCCGGGTGGCCTAAAACCTCTTGAGTACCTGGAACTTGCCATCACTACTCTAAACCTCTTCATGGTTGCTACTCACTATTTAAGAGCAAATGTACCTATTTTTAAAATTACTATGTAGAGGATGGTACCAATTTTGTACAGAGTTGTGGCTTCAAGCAGTTCATATTTATTATTTTTTGAATTGTTATTCAAAACAATTCTTATTTTCAATAGCTTTTCAGAAAATAACATGAAAAGGTGCGTTTTTCATGTCCATTGTACAATAAAATCAAATATGATAAATGATGATGAACTATTGGAAACCATATTGGAACATATGCAAGAAATAAAAGGGCGAGGGGAGATGGGAGGGGGATATTAATAAATTGATAAACCTCCAATCTCCTTTATTATTATTCTTACTTTTCTCTCACATTTTCAAAGTGAAGCTTAAATTAAAATTTAAAGATTTAATTAACTATCCGAATGCGTTCCATAAATCTAAAAACTTTTTTTCCTGGCCATGAGGTTCTAGTAAGTGTCAATAGTTGTATATTCAATGTGTAAAACTCTTATATGCCAAATATCTATATGTGACCATTTACACTACCTGCCATGTAATTTTTTCATTAATTTTTTCATTTAACCTTCACATGCAAGTAAATGGCTTGAAAATATATAAGTACATGGCCTTGTGTAGATTTATGGAGCTATCTAAATTTGTGTTTAAAAAGATTAATATTTTTGGAAAATTAAGGTTTTAAGTTTCTAGTTTCCTATTTACAAAAATTGAACTTGCTGTGGTCTTTTGGTGATGGATTTCATCACAATTCTAAAATAGCATCGTCATGGTGGTCATCATCACCGTCTTCTTTTCTTTTCTTTTAGATGAATGCCACAACCAAGTTTACCTTTCATTTGTGCTCATAGGGTGCAAACAAAATAATAAGAACCAACTTTGTCACTTGAATGACTAATTTTTTCCTACTTCAAAAACAGAGGGAATGCTTGCCAAAATGATGTGATATACTATGATTGATTACTAAATGTGAAGGATTAAAAATTTATGATTTTTATAATGCTTAAAATATATATTGTTGTTATGAAAAATTATGTTATTATGTAAAGATGTGAATAATTATTATATATAAGATTATTTAATTTTCAAAAAAATTCAAGTTTCTAAAAAAAAGAAAAAAAATAGTTATATTATTTTATGAATGCATTTCAATAATTTATATTCATTAGATTCAATCCAAATTAATTCACATGTTTCCACAACATATTAAAAACATTTTATGTAAACACATAAAAAATTTGCAACATTAGTACAATTTTTGACAATAAAACATGAAAAATGAATAATTTTTTACACTTGTTATGGCTCTTATTAGTGTGACCTTTTATCTCCTAATCATGTTTTGATCATTGTGATTGTGTTTTAGTTTTTTTCGTCACATGGTTGTGTTTTATTATGGTTTGATCCCTTATGTTTTTTTATTGGGTTGGGAAGAGCAATGTTAATAACCAATAGTTAGTTTAATCATTATCATCACCATTGTTTTTGTACTACGTCACAAGAAGAAAAACTATCTTTTGCAATTTGTCTTATGCAACTACAAGTGTTTTATGCAATTAAAAAATGTCGCATGCAATTATTTTTTTGTTGCATGCGACATGTGCTTGTGCAGCATATATGCAACTATATATTTGTGAATTTTTCATGGTGTTGTAAATGTCATTTTGTGATTGTGGTCCTATTTTTCATTTTGTGGTCATTTAAAAATCTTTTAATTGTTTATTTTATTATTATTTTTTATCTTCATGGTCATTTTTTGATTGTCGAACATATATTCTAGTTTTTTTTATCATGGTTTTTTGTTATGCAAATAAGATGAACAACAATACTTGGAATTCACAAGGGCCAACATTGTGGTCAACCTTGTTGAATTAAACATTGAAATAGGGATTACTAGTGCATTTGACCAGTAGATGATGACATGGTAATAAGAAGGATGATGTCATTTTTTCATTACAAGTTTTCATGCATATGGCATATGCGATTGATGACAAAATGACATGGATGTTCAAAATATCATATGAAAATGTGATTAGGATAAAATTATTTCAAATATAAATTTTAAATGATTATGCAAATGATGTGGACAAAATGATTTGTCATTACACACATAATGCAATCATAAAATTATTTTACAATGATTCAAAAATGACTATATGTTCACACATAAGGAATTTGAACATGTAGGGAACTGATTTCAAGTAATATTATACATATAAGTAATATAAAAAATTTAATTATATATATTTTGAATATATTTGATATATGCATATAAATAAATATTACAAAATTATATTAAAATATATGTGTAAATTCAATAAAATTTATAATTTAAGAAAATCATTATTTTAGATTATAATTAATATATGTAAATTAAATATATAAATAAAGTTAATATGACTAATATAAAAAATATATTTATATTTTGATTTGTGATCCATTTATAAATATTTTATGTGGATAAATTTTATGGATTCATATGTTTGAATTAAAATTTATTAATAAAATAATGATATATTGGAAGAAATTTTGTATAATATAAATTCATAAATCAAATGAAGGTTTAATATATGAAAGATATATTTTATTTATTCTTATACTACTCACAAAAGTTTTTCCATTTACAAATCATGTGTTTGAATTTATTTTTTCCAAATAGTGATCATTGAAATATTATTTAGTAACAAAATTCAAATTTTGTTCTTTTGAAATAATTCATATTTTTACATATATAATAATAATAATTTGTGTACATTATTGAAGGAACTGTATGAATAAGTTATTTCATTTGGACAATTTATCAATAATATATGAATCATCAAATTTGAAATTGTGTGTAATGTTTAAATGAAGTATGGTTTATGAGTGTTTACACAACAAGTGAGGTGACTTGCCAATTTAGGAATTGAATTTCATCATTGGGGTACAAGGATCAAATTTCACAAATGACACTGTTGTGGTCAATGACAGAATATTGACTGAATATTCCACACTTAATTAGAATACCTAGGTTAGATGATTATTTGAGTAGATTAGGTGGTCTACTTAGCCATTTAAATTAGCTTTTAACCTATATTAGGTGGTGACACATGTTAACAATTGATATGATGAAAAATAATGGAAATGAAAATATATTTTATTATTTACATTAAAATAATATCAATTATTATAATATGAATAATAAAAATCAATTAAAAATGATTAAATTATGACCAATGATTTCACATATGTCTTTTATGACTAATGAATGAAATGTGTCACGTCATTGACACATCATTGTGTCACATCATGTCCAAAATGACTATTGTCCTCAATGACTTGTCCATAATGACTTTAAGGCTATGAGTCATTTTAATCCTTTATGATTGGAATACCAATCATAAACTTAGTCATATATTTGAAGATTTTTTCTAGTGAAATTTGCATATTAATTTAATGTCATTCCCACATTGTTAGTTTTTGAAACAAATTTAGGATACTTAAACCATAAACCTAAACATAAAACATAAACCTTATATGATAAACCTAAATTAGACCTTGAACTAACCTTATAATGAAAAAGTTTAATTAATTTCTAAAAAATAATTTGGCAACTTTTTTACATTTGTTGTAATCACATTATTTTTCATTAAATCCAACAAATGTATTAATAAAAATAATTCATTATCATTTGGTGTTTTCATTTTTCATTTTTCACACATTAACAATATTTCAAACATGTGAATGTAGCCCAAGCAATATTTTCACACACATGCTTTTTGAAGCAACCAATGAATGGAGCTGTTTTGCAAAACTCATGTTTACACCTTATACATCATTGATTAATTTTTAGCAAACACATTAATGTAATTTGACCAAGTTCAAGTTGTTTGTCATGTCTGACCATTTGTCACAATTTTTGTCCAAAGAGGACAAAACCTTTGTCATATATGGATTATTTCATAACAATTCATTCAACAATTTGGAATTTGATTTTTGAAAGCATTCATTTTTTTCTATATTCTACTTCTAGGGACATTGTAATCACAAAAACTCAATTCCAAAAATAGAAATTGTGGATTTGTGAAGGATTCATGCCACAAAGAAATAAAAGAGAAAATGGAAAATGCACATGAGGAAGAAGGCAATGATATTATGAGTATGTCTTGTGAATATGTAATGGAAGCTCCACAATGTTAGAACTTTAAAAAGTTTATCTTCATCACTTTATTCTTTCAATAAACTTTTCATTATAGTTAAACAAACAACTCCGATTTACAACTTTGATTTCAATGTTATAATATTTAATTTTTGGGTTTTTACTTACAGGTTCATAAGTTATTATATATTAATCACCAATATAATTTTTATGCCATCACAAGTCATATATATATATATCACAAATGTTAGGATGAAACATTTAAAGTTGATTTATGGTCTTATGATATGATATTGGACATGTTTACATCGATGATTATTTGATTGTTGATGAAGTTATGTGCAAAAAATTAAAGATAATCAATTTCATAAAATCAAATTTCAATAATGGAATCTAAACTTCATTCACTAGACTAGAAAACAGGGTATTTTTTGATTGGAAAATCTAATAAAGAAATATTCAATTTGGATAGGTGTAAAAGAGACCACTCCATCATTTTAGACAAGTCAATTTTGACATGTCTGTTGTGAATGGGGTGGTTTTTTTTATTAGCAAAGTATGGACCATTTGACTAGTAATTTTGATTAATCAAATTTTTTCCCAGATAAAAAAATTTGTTGCAAGTAAATAGGTAGGTCATAAAAAGGCAAGTAAGTAGGTGGTAGCTTACCCTACCCTACCTTATTTTATTTGACCTACCTTAACCTAACTTAGTATATCCTACCTAACCTACCCTACATAGCCTTTTAAGCATGTACATAAGTTATAATGTTAGGAATTAAACCCTTGACCTCCCCAATGATTATATTGACACTTCACTAAAAGATTATGAGGTATGAAGGTATGTAGGTTATAGGAAATAGGTGGGTGGGTGGGTGCGTGGGTAAGTAAGTAGGTTGTAAAATTATAAGTGGGAGGTAGGAAGTAAGTATGTAATAGGCATACAATGTCCCATTTGATTAGAGAGCATTGGTCATTTTGATTAATGATGTCAATTTCTTATGTTCAAATTGATTGGATGTCCCATTTGACTAAAAACCATTGGCCATTTTGATTAGGGCTGTCTAATTTGACTAGATGTATTGGTAAATAAGTCACTATTTAATCAAGTTGAGTGGTCAAAAATTACATGCTTTGGGCCTTTAGTCAAAATGGATATGTCCATTAATAAAAAAAGACCAATTAGTCAATTTGAACCATTTGAAAAACCATGTTTTATAGTAGCAATGCATTTGCATTTTTAAAGGTTTTTCCATTTTTTTTTCTTTTGTTTTTATTTTCCTTTTTAGGTTTTTGTTTATTAGTACACATTTTTTCTTCATTTGTCCAAAGCTTGAATTGTGAAAGATATAGTTTTCTTACTAGCTTTGTTTTAGTATTTAGTGGGTTAGTAAAAAAATCATTCAGGAAATGTGTTATGTGATCTTATGTTAATGCTTACAACCTTTGTTGTCAACTCACATAAACCAAACAATATAATACCATTTTAACATAATGCTTACCATTTAAAAAGGATGTTGACTTTGTTACGCTTTAACCTACCCCTTAAATTATGATCCCGATGACATAAACCCAAGGATGTTACATTTATATGGTTAGGGTTTCTTCACTCACAAAAAATGTTTCATAGGGGCGACATAACTTGGGCACATTATGAACACAACAAAAGTGGTCTATCAATCATCAATTTGATTTTAGCATTACAAACACAACATGGGATGATTAGTGATCAAATCCAACACATTTGCAATAATGTTAATTTCATATAACCTATCCCCAATTAAACCCATGTTGGGCATGTATTAAATTTTTTTGATACTCACTAGATTTGGTTTTCACAAAATAATTTACAAAATGTTTTCATTTTCATTTTTCTTAATTTAAAATATTAATACACCAAGGCGAGGTATCAATATTTTTTAAAAAAAAGAATCAGTTCTTAGAATGTTGGTTCTCATAAATTTGAAATAATCAATTATCATTTGATGATTCTCATAAACTAGTTATTATTTATTTTCAAATCAAAGTACATAGCAAAATTATAAACAATTTTTTGATTTAATTCCTTTAAAAAAATCATAAAAAATAGAATCATTTGTAAAGTAAGGTAAACACAACACCATAACCTTGGTCATATAGGGTGAGATTAAAAAAACCTGTAAAAAATACATTAACATTCAATTGGGGTTGAAGCTTTAAAAACTATCAATTTTTGTGATAGATTGAGTTTCATCTTATATTTCCTTTTTTTGAATGCCTCCATTGTTGTTACATATATTTTCATTGTTCTTATTTGTATAACTATTATAATTACTCTTGAACCTTATGCATTAAATGCAACCTTGTGTAGTAAACCTTATACATAATACTTTGAAATCTTGATTTGGGTAAAGAGTTAACTTTATTTCATTCAAGTTTCAATAGTTTAAATTTTTTCCTTGAGTCAGTTTTCACTAGCTAATCTTTCACACAATTGAGAACTAGTAATCACGTTTTCAATCAAGGTATCATTCAAAGTGATACCTTTGAAGGGTTTAAATAAGGATACCCGAATACCCAAGTGATACCTATTGGTATTTTTGATACCCACCCAACATTGCCATTACAAGGAATTCTATCCATTCTAACTCACACATTTGTGACTTGTGTCCAAATTGACCTTTTTCCAACCATTGATGTGACTATCCTTTGTGGCACCATGGAAGAAATGATTGTAGTCATAAAAACGACTAAGAAATGGTTTGTAGTTGCATATGCAACTATGACTTATGACCAATGTCTGTTTGGATGATAGGGAAGATGAAAAATGAACTTATATCATCTATTTCTAGTGGCATTTCAAAATAGATGAAAATGTAGTTGTTTTTGTGCCTTTGGGCATGGTTCATAGGCTAGTAGACACTTTGTGGCATCTTATTCAACTTCAATTATGACTTTAAATCCTAATTACAAATGTACATGTAAATAAATGTAACAAAAATGAATTAACCAATGCAATTGTTGGATTTAGTGGTCTAATTATTTTCTTTAGTTTTTTTGAATGAACTAACCATTAAATGTGTAGTAGGGTTTAGTAGGTTTGTGAAACTTTAGAAGACCCATGACACTAGTAGATATGCACCATGGTCCATTATTTGGAAATTCTAACTTTAAATTTTATCATATTGATATATTGTAGTGTTTTTAAATTAGTTCATTAATTAGGTAGGCTAGGTAATAGGTAGTAGGGTTAATTTATGATCCATTTATAAACATTATATGTGACTAAATTATATATCACATATCACAATTAGTTTTTGTTGGTACAATTATGATATATTATTAAAAATATATAATATAACTTTAAAAATCAAATAGAGGTTTGAGATGTGAAATATATATATATTTACATAAATTTTTTAATCATAATTTTAAGTAAAAGAAAATTATAAGTGTAAAAGTAATAAAATTTATAATGCCATTAAATCAATTATATGGAATTATTTAATATTTAAAAATATAAATTAAATTTCTAGATTAATCTTTTAGATGAGAAATAATATGTTTAATATAAAAATTTTAATTATTTATATCCATTTATAAATATTATATTGAATAAATTATATATCACAAATTAAAATTAAATTTTATTGTTAAAATTATGATATTCAAAATCAAATTTGTATAATATAACTTTTAGAATCAAATGAAGGTTTATGATACAAAATCAATAATTTTATTTGTTATTATATTATCCATTAAAAAATTCCATTTATAAATCATGTACTTGAATTAATTATTTCCAAAGAATGGTCATTGAATTGGTATTCAATTGGTATTCAATAATGAAATTCAAGTATTTTCCTTTCAATTTAGTTTACAGTTTTGGAAAAAAAAAAATAGTTGTGTACATTATTGAAAAAAATTTAAGATTAAACTTTAAATCTTGTCATTTGGACAAAATATGAATAAGACATTAAATATAAAAAAATATTTTTTTGTACAATGTTTTAAATTGAATAAGGTAAATAAAATGCACATTACTATAATGTCACAAAAAGTGGGGTGGCTTGGTGGAAAATGAATTGATTTCCATGCTTCAAGTTCAAAAATTAATTCTCACAAATGACATGGGTTATGTGGTCAATGGTGATAAGTTGACCAAATATTCCTTATCTACATAACCTACTAAGTAGATTAAGTGGCTTACCTAATAACTTAAATTAGGTTTTAACCTAACCTAAGTAATTGCACGTGTCAACAATTCACAAGTTGAAATTAATGAAATTATTAATAATATAACATATATAAATACAGAAATAATAATTTAAATATTGATTTTAAATAATAAATATTTTAAAAATATTGATATAAATAATGCGACTACATTGTTTAATCATAGAAGGAGTTCCAAAACAATAATGCCATGTAAGCTAATTTGGATGGATGAGATGTTCATGTAAATCACATCTTTATGCGACTACCATTATGACTCAGTGCCATGTATTATTTTTTGTGATTGAAATTTTATGCAGCTTGTCTAAGGTAACTAAAACAAATTATAATCACATGTGGCATTTATGACTAAAAATAGTTGGAAAATCTAGTTGTTAATATGCAAATTTTTTGTAGTGTGAGTTAACCCATAATCATTATGTTTGGGCAAAACAAGGTTAAATAGGACCTACACAATGGTTAGAATTGGGTGGTAGTCTTATGCCATGCTTAACCAATAACCACACTAGTCATAAACCCTAAGGTTCATTGTGGTAATGAAGGCATGTGTGAGAAGGCACATAATCTTTCACCTTGGGTTTTCCATCATGTAATATACACATTTTTTAAAGATTAACTTAAGAGCTTATGTTCACTCACTATATTGTTGGCTAGTGGCACACAATTCATGAACCTCATGAACATAATGATCAAACATGCACACCAAACAAACACAAGTGGAAATGCACAAATCATGCAACATAAATCTTCACTTTTATCATGAACACAATGATAGCAAACATGCACACCAAACAAACACAAGTGGAAATGCATAAATCATGCAACATAAATCTTCACTTTAAATGATTTTTGCACATGAATCACAATAGGATTCAAAAGTCTCCTTGTTTGCTAATGGCATGGCACTCCACCACATGTTAGTAATGGGGATGGGTGCTTATTTGGCAAAAATGGGAAAAAAATTCAAGACAAGGTTGTTGACTCGTCTTGCATGACCACATAGTTCATTTGAAAATTCCAATTCAAAACCTTGTGTTTTAAAAGTTGGTTACATCATTACACACACATAAATCTCCTCTCTAAAAATTTAGTGTCGCAAATGGTTCTCCATTCCAACTTTGTATAGATAAGATGTGACTATTCCAAAAAAAAAATTCCTTAAATTATTCTTCAATGAATAGCTTGCAAAATTTGAGAGGTTTTTGCTTGTGAAGTTCTTCACCAACGTATAACTTGGAAAAAATGTATGAAGGTGTTTGCCAATGAATAATTCGAAAACCAAAATCTCTTGCCTACAAAAGTGTTTATCAACGAACAATTAAAAAATTTGAGCCTTTTTTTTATGGACTTACTTATAAACAAAAAAATTTTAAATCCAAAATTTTATGAAATGAAAATCTTTGAATGAATGGAATATTCTAACTAGACAAAATATTTTGATTACAAATGAACATTTACCAACATGGATGAAAATTATTGAAAAAATTAAGAAGTAAAAAATGTGGGTGGTTTGAATAGGTCCTAAACTTGACATATAGGTTTGAAAAGACTTTTAAAAACAAAAAATAAAAAGGGAAGTCCAGATTAGATTCTTGGGCCCTTTTATCCTAAGCTTGTTTTAAGGTTTGTGAACTTCCAAAAGCTCTCAACCAAATCATGTTCAAAGAACTTGGGGGAAAGATTGACGATGATGACTTGAATTCCAAGCTTGCAACCACCTCCTCTTCCTTCCCCCCCTTTTTTCTTTTGTTATTAGTAAAAACAACCATGCACATGGAAGAAAGCTCCTTAACCACCCCCTCCTTTTGCTCCTCAAATTCTGTAAGAATCTAAGCCCATAACACAAAATGAAAACTACATGAAAATGAAAAAATTGCAAAGGAGACAAAACACATTATGCTTTAGAATCTCAAAACACCAAAAATTGATTTATTTATCCTAGTTATCATACACATAACTAAAATTAAAATTTTAACAAATAAGTTGATCATTTGTAAGAAGATTATAGAGTGAATCCATAGTAAAATGATTAGTTAAAAATTTCCTTATTGTTTAATATTCATATGCATGCAAAACACATTTGATCTTCATTAATTGAAATCAACAATGAAAAAGAATTTGAAGTTGAATAAATCTTGGATTTGCGATTTTATCATGAACTTTGAATTACTTAATCCATTAGCATGAATATGACATTAACAAATGTACATGGAAATTAAATTTTAATTTAATTAATGCATTGTAAAAACTTTGAAAGTCTTGTCATCATTGGAACATGCACACAAATATTTAAAAGAAGTAGATAATAAAAAAAATTAAAAACTAAATTTGGTAATAGATTGTTTTAGAAAAAGTTTTTACAAGAATAGTTGACAAAAATTTTTAACAACAAAGTCAACAAAAGTTTTTTAAAATGTGGGACTATTGGAAGTTTGTAAAAGATTATTTTTAAAAAATGGACATAATTGTTTAAAAGATTTCAATGAATTTTTGGAATGTTTCATGAAAGAATATAAATAAAGGTTTAAAGGGAAATATCACGTTTCAATTTCATCAATGCAAATTGTGGTTTTTGTATTTTTAGTTCATTTCATGCTTAATTTGATTAATATTCATATTAGCATTAATATAATTAATGAAATTTAGCTATGGGTGTTGTTTGCAATTACAAAAACTAGTTGTAAATACAATTGTTGACACATGATTAAATACTTATTGATGTCAATTAAAATGTTCTATTGTGGGTTTAACCATATGTGTGGCCTATAGGTTTAGCTATATGTTTAAACTTTGGGTTTAACCAAACTTTTAATCATGTATGTTTAACCATAAGTTTAAACCCTAGGGTTAACCATATGTTTAGTCCTATAGGTTTAGATAATGTTTAAACTTTAAGTTTCACCAAAGTTTTAGCCATGTATGTTTAGCCATATCTGTGGCCTTTAGATTTTTGCCATTTGTGTGCCATCTAGGTTTTAGTTATGTGTACAACTTTTAAGTTTGGCTAAAAGGGTAGCAAATATGTTTTTCCTAAGGTTTAATCATACGTTTTGCCTTTACATTTAACCATATATTAATTAGCCTTTAGGTTTAGCCACATGTTTAACCTAATATTTAACCATAGTATGTTGAACAATTATGTTTAACCATATGCCTTATCACATCAAATGTTTAGCCATATCCCTTGTTTGTTTAGCCAAGTTTATCAAAATTCATGTGATTTCACACATTTTAATCTAGTTTATATGGGTTTAATCAAGTTTTATCAAAGTGCTTTAGTTTTAAATCCTTTGTGTGAGTTTAATCAAATTTAGTCAATTTAAAACAAACTTATTTTACATTACGTGGGTTATCTTGAAACAAAAGAACCTTTACATAACCCCCCCCCTTTTAGTTGAACAACCCAAAAAAAAATTTATAAAAAAAAATCCCATCCACCTACCCAAATGGTTGAACATTTCATTAATACGCATTTTTTAAACATCCCCCCCCCCTCTTGGCCCCCATTCATTTTATAGAAAGAAAAAATATTTTCCCATACACCACCTAAATAGTTGTGCAATTCACCGATACACTTTTGTTTCATACATTCCACATTCTTGTGCCCCCTCA
>Ga0209611_10000922_pt1 | contig 47725 bp, 33 predicted proteins | sample S1TSphgellanicum_3_FD_187693 | JGI IMG/M metagenome (GOLD analysis project Ga0209611, IMG submission 187693) | Host-associated microbial communities from peat moss isolated from Minnesota, USA - S1T2_Fc - Sphagnum magellanicum MG (SPAdes) (version 2) | ecosystem: Host-associated > Plants > Peat...
TGCACCGCTATTGGAAAAAGGCGCGCGTCGCCGGCCGGCCGCTGGGCGACGGCGGATTGGATCCCGCGGGTGCCGGGACGTGAGGCCTGCCGTGCGGGCGCTGTGGCGGACGCTCTGGCTCTCGGGTGGTATGGCGGCGCTGCTGTCGGCGTGCGCCGTTGGACCCGACTACCATCGCCCAAAGTCTCCGGCCGCGGCGGACTACAAGGAAGCGGCGGACTGGAAACCGAGTGAACCCAACGACGCGATGTCGCGCGGACCTTGGTGGGAAATATTCAACGACCCAGCCTTGAATCAGCTGGAAGTACGGATCGACATCTCGAACCAAAACGTCAAGGCAGCCGCGGCCGCCTTCGATCAGGCTCGAGCCCTGGTTGCACAGGCACGGGCGGGTTTTTGGCCCACGCTCTCCGCCAGCGTCTCGCGGCTGCGAGGCGAGGACGGTGCGACCACGACCACGCTCAATGCCAAGGGCGTGCCCGTCACCACTCCTGCGCACAGTACGATCACCAATAGCGCGGGCATTTCCGGCAGTTGGGACTTGGATATTTGGGGCAAAATTCGCCGCACCACGGAAAGCGATCGAGCCGCGGCGCAATCGAGCGCGGCGGCTCTGGCCGCGGCGCGCCTCTCGGCCCAGGCCGACCTTGCCACGGACTATTTCGAGCTGCGCGCGCAAGACCAGCTGCAGAAACTGCTCGACGACACGGTGGACGCGGAGACCCGATCCTTGAAGATCACTCAAAGCCGTTACAAATTCGGGGTCGCCGCCCGCGCCGACGTCGTGAGCGCGGAAACCCAGCTACTGTCGAGCCAGGCGCAGCAGATCAATGCCAAGATCCAGCGCGCGGTTTTGGAACATGCGATCGCCGTGCTCATCGGCGAGCAACCGGCCGTGTTTTCGCTGCGCGCCTCCACCATGCGCACGGATGTGCCGACGGTTCCCGCGGGAGTTCCGTCGACCTTGCTCGAGCGGCGGCCGGATGTGGCCGAAGCGGAGCGCAACGTGGCCGCGGCCAATGCGCAAATCGGCGTGTCCACCGCGGCGTATTTTCCCGACTTGACGCTCGGCGGCTCGGACGGCTACTCGGGCAGTTCCATAAGCCATTTGATCCGCGCGTCGAATCGGGTGTGGTCGATCGGCCCGTCGCTCGCGGAAACCCTGTTCGACGGCGGATTGCGCCATGCGCAGGTGGAACAGGCGCGCGCCGCCTACGAAAAAACGGTCGACACCTACCGGCAAACCGTGTTGGCCGGCTTCCAACAGGTCGAGGATGACATCGTCACGCTGCGGGTATTGGAGCAGCAGGCGGTCATCGAGGACGAGACGGTAAAAGCGGCGCGCGAAGCCGAGGTGCTGACGCTCAATCAATACAAGGCGGGCACGGTGCCCTATAGCAGCGTGATCACCGCGCAGACCACCCGGCTCTCCGCCGAGCAGACTGAACTATCGGTGCTGTCGAGCCGGCTACAGGCGAGTGTGGCGCTGATCGAAGCGCTGGGAGGCGGCTGGAACACGTCGCAGTTGCCGTTGCCCTGACAGACTGTCGGATCTGCGACGGCGAGAATGAGCCCCGAATAGATCCAGGCGCGGCAGCGCGCCTTCAGAGCGCTCGCTTAGAGCGCGACTTCGACATCCGCGTGGGGTTTGGCGATCTCGAGCGGCTTGCGTCCGCGTCCCTCGAGCACTCGCTTGGCGAGTACCCCTAAGTGAATCATGGCGCCGCGCGCAGTCCAATTCGGCGCGCAATAGGACCATACACCCAAGCTCAGCGGCTTGAAGTTTCTGGCCCATGACGGATTATTCACCAGGCTGACGATTTCCATGTTGCGCTCCTCGCAAGCCATGCGAATCGTCCGTTCGAGCAGCAGATTGCCGGGCGCAAAGCTCGCGTGCTCGTCGCTGAAACCGATTTTCAGAATATTGAGCGTCGTGCCGATGTGCAGACAGAACTGACCGGCCACCGGGCGATCGCCGTGCCATAGCACATTGATGACGCACGCATCGCGCGCGCTGAATTGTTCGACCACCGCGCGGTAGAACGCGAGCATCGCGGGGCGGCAGCGAATCGCCGACGAACTCCCGGCATCGCCCTTCCATCCCGACGCCTCGATGTCCAAGAAGGTTTCGAACGCCTGCTCGAGTTCGTCCTTGCGGCGATAGGAGCGCAGGCGTAGCGGAGCGGTTTCCTCGGCGCGGCGAGCGAGCCGGCGCAAATTTCGTTTGAAGGTACCCGACACCGCTTCGGTGGCGAGGTCGTAGCTGCCGCAGGTCTGGAAGTAGCCGCTACCGTCGTGGCACAGCATGATGGTCGCTTTCGGCAAACGGGCGCGCGCCGAATGCGCGATGGCGGAGTCTTCCCGCACCTTGCGCAAACGCAATTCGTCCCAGCGAATCTTGCGTTGCGTTCGCAACCACTGGGTGAAATCGTACAGCAAGCCGTCGTTTTCCGCCGTCCGCCGATATATGAAGTCGCTGGATTGCATCTCGTCATCGTCGATGGTGCCGAAGACGCGCGGCTGCATCCCCTTGACCACGTATTTCTGAAATTGCAGCGGGAAGACGCCGATCAGCTTTTGTTGTTGGTAGGCACCGATGAACCAGACTCGGGACGGGTCGGTTTCGAGTGAAACGAGATAGGCGCGGTACCACTCGGGGTAATGCACGAACCTTGCGCCGGGCATCGACTCAACCAGTGAGGTCCATGCGGGAGCCAAACGCTCCAGGCCTTCCAAACCCTGGTGCGGAGTGAAAATGAGCGCGTCGCCTTCCCCAAAATGAGCCAATTGGGTTCATCCCTATGTTGCAGCTGCCAGCGACGCGCATCCCGCGATTCTCGCACGTCGATCCATAGCGCGTCTTTGACGCCCGCCATGTAATAAGTTAAGCGTTTTTGATCGGCGCCTATTCACGGATCGATCTGATGTGAGGCATCGAGGATACCGTCGGTGCTCGAAACGTGTCAACGCAGTCCTACAATATTCACGAATAACCTACGATCATTACCGATAATTGAGCTCAACCCCGCCAGTACTTTCATGCTAGTCGGGCCGTGACGGGACGACCGTGAAACGGCGCCGCTTCAAGCGGAGGAACGGCAACTCGATGAAACGATACGACGCGGCCGCAATCGGCAGCGTCGTGCCGAGTCCGAATACCCAGTATCCCAACATCTGGGCGGGCGAGGAATCGTGTTCCGGGAATACCCGCGCAGCGACCAACAGCAACAGCTCGTGGTACACATACAGGCCGTAGGAGATGCGCCCGAGATACACGAACGGGCCGCTGCGCAGCGGCGCGGTCCAGCGCCCGGTCGAGCCCAATACCGAGACCAAGATTCCACCGCAGGCGAGCGCAGCCAGCGGCCATCCGGTCACCAAGGGCAACAGCGCAACCGGCACATGAGTCAGCCCGAAATTGTGAGCGACCCACAGAATCACCGCGATGCTGAACGCAAACAAAGCACCCCGCGCGGCGGCGGAGAGCTGCGGCGTACCACCTTGTAGCAACACGGCGAGCACCGCGCCGACCGCAATTCCGTCGACGCGCGTGAAGGAGTTCTTGCTCACGCAATCGAAATCCGGACGCAATATCCCCATGGCGAGGGTCACGATCGCGGCTAACACCATGAGTCCGACGGCGTAGAGCGCCAAGCGCCGAGGACTCGAGCGGCGAATCACCCACGGCCATATCAAATAGAATTGCTCTTCCAGCGAAACGCTCCACAACGGCCCGGCCACCGTCGTCACCGGCCACAGGAAATAGACCCAATTGCCGGCGAAGAAGGTGAACCCCAGCAAATGCCACCAGGTCAGACCCTCGGTCGGTGTGATGAAGGTGAGTCCATACGCCAGGAAAAGAAATAAGAAATACAGCGGCCAGATGCGCAGGATGCGGCGAATGTAAAACGCCTTGACGTCGAGGAAGCCGCGCAGAGCACGCTCACGCAGCAGCAATTCGGTGATCAGATACGAACTCAGCACAAAGAATAGGTCGACACCGAACGTGCCCGCGATGCCGATGGTGCCCAAGGCATCGCCGAGCCACGCCGGCAAACGATGGTGAGTGCCGACACCGAATCCCACGGTGTGTTCGATGTAAACCGCGAGAAACGCGAAGAACCGCAATCCATCGAGTTCCGGCCGATAGAATCGCGTCTCGGCGGCGCGATCCTTCACTGCGCCGCTCGAGTCGGCTTGCGCCGCGCGCGCAGCGTCGGCGGTCAAGGGAAGCGGGCTCGAGGACAGCGTCGAATCCATCGATTCATCAACGAAAGATGGCTCGTGCCCAGATCTTCATCGCCAGAAACTGCAGCAACCCATGGGTCTCGCGGTACTTGTTCTGAATGCGCAGATACGACAGGTGCATCTTCTCGTCATTCTCGGCGAGGTTATGCATCAATGAGGATGCGCCGGTGCGGTAGCGGACGATGGGTCTATCAAGGAAAACGAACCCGGTCGCGTGGGCGATCCTCGCCCAGAGGTCCGCATCCTCGCAAACCGGAATCTCCGCATCGAATCCGCCGACCGCGACGAACGCCTCGCGGCGCGCCATGCAGGCCGAATTGACCAGAACGGCCGGACGGAACAAAAGGCTGGCACTCAATTGACGCGCACCGCGCAGACGGCGCGCAATGAGTCGCGCTTCGCCGAAGAATTTCTGGTGATGGCGCAGCTTCACTTCATCGAGGCCAAACGGCACGATGACGCCGAACGCCATGCCCGCCTTGGGGTCCGCGTCGAGCGCCGTCGACAATGCCGAGAGAGCGCCGGGTTCGAGCATGTCATCGTCATCGAGAAAATGTACATAGCGGCCCTTGGCGGCCGCGGCGCCCTCGTTGCGGACCACGGCCGGTCGGCCGCCGGACGGCTCGGCACGCTGAATATAACGCACACGCGGATCGGTCACCGACTCGACGGCGGACCGCGCGGATCCGTCGGGGCTGTCATCCACTACGATGATTTCGAGGGTAACGTCTCGTTGCGGGATGATGCTGCCGATCGCTTCGAGCAATTGTTTTTCGCGGCGGAAAGTCGGAATCACTACGGAAATGTCGATGGATGTCATAAGTGTGTCGTAATGGCCGGCGGCGTGTGCGAGTCGAACACACTTTAGATTGGCTCAAAGTATCTTCTGTCGCGAAGAACAGCGTCAAGGATGCAACACCGATGATTCGATTTGACGGAAAAGATTCCACATAATGGCGGCGCCGACGTGATGCCTGTCACAGAATGGTAATGCGCGCGGCCGCTACGTTCGTCAGGGAGAGGCGAGGCCATCGAGTGATTGCGGGGCATGGCGGCGCAATAGCGCGGTTTTCGCTTCCCACTGCTCCGCCGCCGCCAGATCTTCGAGGTACTGAACCTCGCCCGCGGCGTAAGTCGCGATCGGCAAGCCATCCCGCAGCAGCAGCCGGTTGCCCGCGAGGGATGCCAACCTCGCCCCGGGAGTCACCACACCGATCAGATTCAGCGGATCCGAGGCCGACAGCGAAATGCGCTGCTGCGTGTAGGGCTTGCGGCGCGCGTCGCGCAGCAAAACCACCGCTTCGGGGGTGGCGTACTGCTCGCCCGAAAATCCCGCGACGAATCGCCCGCCACGAACCTCGCCTCGCGCCTCCAAGCGCCGGCAGCATTTGAGAATGTCGCGCCACGGGGGCAACCAGTCGCCTTCACGGATCAGCAGTTTCCAAAAGATCACACCCCAACGACGCAGCAGCGTGCGCGCGATCTGCTCGACGGCCGCCTCGCCGACCACCGCCGCTCCAGCCGGTCCATTCGCCGACGCACGCCGCACCAGCGCCCAGCGCCCCGCGTCCGACATTTCGAACAGTGCCAGGCGGCGCTTGTGCCGAAACGAATGAATGGCCGATTTGCCGCGACGTCCGCTCATACCGAGCAGTGCGCGCAGCCCCGCGAAACTATCGGAATTGACCAAGCCCGTCGCCACCAGCTCGGCGAGCGCTTCTTCGGCCTCCACCGGCAACATGCCCACATGCTCCGCGATCTCATCGAAGAATGACGCGCCATGCTCCCGCAGGTAGACCGCGACCGCCTGCGCTCTCGAGGTCAAATGCTTAGCCTCGGGTGCATCCACGAGAGCCGACCAGTCGGCCACGGTGCGCCGCGCGAGCAAAACGATCGGGGTAGAGCGAACCGGCGAAGCGCCTCGGACTCTATCGTGCTCGCCGCCGGCGTGCTCGCCGCGGGCGTGCGCGCCGCGCGGCGCGAGCCGGGTCCAGATGAAGCGGCCGGCGCGGCAATGGTCATCGAGCCACGGCGGTTCGTACTCCGCGATGCGCGCCGGAAGTATCTCGGTCTCCCATGCGCCGGCGGGCGCTTCGAATCCTTCGAGTTGGGCGAGTACCGCCGCCACGGCTTCCGAGCCCTGCATGCGCGATTCCGGTGACACCCGCTGCCAGTCGCACAGGAATCGGATGAAGTCCCGCGCCGGCACCGGCTCGATCTCGGCACGCAAGCGCTTGACGGTATAACGGTGAATCCGGGCCAGCAACCGCCGCTCGCACCACTCCTCGGCAGCCGTGTCGCCGGCAGCGTCTGCCGTGTAGCGGCCGCGCATCGCGAATCCTTCGGCCTCGAGCACCGCCAAAGCGCTATTGAGCCGCGCTTCGGGAACACCGAGCGACGCGGCGAGCGACGCGGCGCTGACCGGGCCCAAGCCCTCGAGACGTCCGCGGACGATCGTTACCAGCGATTCATCGCCGGGTGGGCAGGGCTCGAACAGCGCGCGCCTTTCGGCCGCCGTCCAGAGCGCGCCGTGCTCCGGCCACGGTATCCTCACCGCCCTCCCCTGACTCAGGAGTTCCTGCATCATTCGCGGCCAGCTCGCCTCCCGTCGACATTCCTCCTCGCTCATGAAGGTCAGCCACAGCAGCGCATCGTGCAATTCGTCCGGCGTCGCGGCATCGGGCCACGCCTCGGCGCGAACCCGCGCAATGGCCTCCGGATCGAGTTTGCCGATGTCGGCCGCGGATTCGGGATCCAGCCAGCGGCGGCTCATCACGGCCTGGGTGCGCCGCTCCTCCAGGGGCGCATCGTCGAGATAGGCGTAGGGCCGCGCGTTCAGCGCCTCCAGCGCGAGCGGCGACGGCTCCGTCAGATCGCGCGCCACGACGCGGATAGCGCCGCGTTCGAGTCCGCGCAACACGGCCTCGAACGCCTCGATGTCCATCGCATCTTCGAGACAATCGCGAACGGTCTGCCGCACCAAAGGGTGATCGGGCACCTCGATCGCGCCCGATAAGTTCTCGGCGCATGCCACTTGGTCGGGAAACACCGACGCCAACAGATCTTCCGCGTTCATGCGTGCGATCTGCGGCGGAATTTTCTTGCCGCCGCGAAAACGCGGCAGCGCCAGCGCGATGCCGGCATCCCAGCGCCAGCGCACTTCGAACATCGGGGCCGCGCACAAGGCCTGCACCAGCACCTCGCGGACGGAGTTCGAATGCAGATAGCGCGCCGCTTCGGCGAGTTCGAAGCTATGCGCATGGGTCAATGACAGAACGATGTGATCTTCCGTCGCCGCGGCCTGCAGTTCAAAGTTGAAGGTGCGGCAGAACCGCTTGCGCAACGCCAGACCCCAGGCACGGTTGACGCGGCTGCCGAAGGCGGAATGAATGACGAGCTGCATGCCGCTGGATTCGTCGAAGAATCGCTCGAAAACCACCGTGTCGAAGGTCGGCAAGCAGGTGAGCGCAGCACGCCCCGCGCCAAGATACTGCACGAGCTGAAATGCCGCGATCTCATCGAGGCCGACCGTCTCGATGAGCCATCGCATCGCGGCTCCCGAGTCACTGGCCGGCCCTTGCGCCTGCTCCGGCTCCCGCGCCTGCTCCGTGCCCGGCGCCCGTGCAGCGGCGAGCCGCTGCTCGATCTCGCCCTTGAACCTCGACACTGCCGACGACAATTCCAGGGTGCGGCCCGGCGCCTCGCCGAGCCAGAAGGGAATCGAGGGCGGCAATCCTTGCGCATCCTCGACCCGCACGGTACCGCGCTCGACGCGCAGTATCCGATACGAGGCATTGCCCAACTGGAAGATGTCGCCCTGCAGGCTCTCGACCGCAAAGTCCTCGTTGACCGTCCCGACGAGCTGCGCCTGCGGTTCGAGCATCACCCGGTAGTCCGCGTTGTCCGGAATCGCACCGCCCGACGTGATTGCGGTGAGGCGGGCGCCCTTGCGAGGGCGCAGCATCTTGTTGATCGCATCGTGGTGCAGCAGCGCTCCGCGCCGGCCGCGGCGGGTGCTGAAGCCTTCCGCCAGCATGAGCACACACTCGTCGAAATCCTTGCGTTGCAAGTTACGGTAGGGATACGCGCGGCGCAGCAGATCGAACAGCTCATCCTCGTGCCATTCTTGCGCCGCCACTTCCGCAACGATCTGCTGGGCCAGCACATCGAGCGCATTCTCCGGCACCCGCAGATGATCCAATTCTCCGCGCCGCACGGCATCGAGCAACGCGGCGCACTCGACGAGCTCATCACGGGACAGGGGAAACAACCTCCCCTTGGAGGTGCCCCCCACGGAGTGTCCGGCGCGTCCCACGCGCTGCAGCAGCGCGTTGATCGACCGCGTCGAACCGATCTGACAGACCAGGTCCACATCGCCGATATCGATGCCGAGCTCCAAGGAGGCGGTGGCCACCAGCACTTTCAATTCGCCGCGCTTCAAGCGCTGTTCCGCGTCGAGACGCCGCTCCTTGGACAGGCTGCCATGATGCGCCGCGACATGCTCAGTGCCCAGCCGCTCCGACAAATGCCGTGCGACCCGTTCGACCAGCCTGCGGGTGTTGACGAACACGAGCGTCGTGCGGTGCTCGCCCACCAAAGCCGCCAGACGGTCGTAGACCTGAGTCCACACTTCCCCGGACATGACCGCCTCGAGCGGCGCCGGCGGCAGCTCCAAGGCGAGGTCGCGACTGCGCACGTGGCCGCTGTCGATGATGGCGCAGCGGCCGGCAGCCTCGCCGCCGATCAGGAACCGCGCCACCTCCTCGATCGGCTGCTGCGTCGCCGACAATCCGATCCGGGTCAACCCGCCTCGGGTCAGCGCCTGCAGCCGTTCGAGCGAGAGCGCGAGGTGGGCGCCGCGCTTGTTCCCAGCGATCGCGTGGATCTCATCGACGATCACGGTACGGCAGGTCGACAGCATCTCGCGGCCCGACTGTGATCCTAGGAGGATATAGAGGGATTCGGGCGTGGTCACGACGATGTGCGGTGCCCGGCGGCGCATGCCGGCCCGGTCGGTCTGCGATGTATCTCCGGTGCGCACGATCGCCCGAATGGCGACATCGGGGAGATTCAATGCCTGCAATTCTTCGCGGATACCGGCGAGCGGCGCCTCGAGATTGCGCTGAATGTCATTCGACAGCGCTTTCAGCGGCGACACGTAAACGATCCGCGTTGCGTCCGGCAACGGTTCGCGCAATCCCTCCTTGACGAGATCGTCGATGGCGGCGAGGAATGCCGCGAAGGTCTTGCCCGAGCCCGTGGGGGCGGCCACCAACACATGGCGGCCGGCCTTGAACTCCGGCCACGCGCGTGCTTGCGCCGGCGTCGGCGCATGATAGGTCCGCGTGAACCAGGCGGCGACCGCCGGATGCAATGCGTCGAGGGGATTCATGTCGGCTCCCTGTATATCATGCCCGGAATGATTCAAGCGGGGCGAATCGGTTATGATGCTCGCCATCGGATCCGGCAAAATTAGAATTCAAGATTGCTCGTGAGATTGGCCGGTTCTACAAGCTGGTATGAACATCATCGGGAGTAAGAATCATGGCGTTTTCAATTCATCCGTCGGTCGACCACGGCGTCAAGCAGGGAGCGAAGGATTTCGCGGGCGGCACGCTGACGTGCAAGTGCAGCGACAGGCCGGTCAAGGTGTCGATCGGCGCGCAAACGGCGCACAACCATGCCTGCGGGTGCACCAAGTGCTGGAAGCCGAAAGGGGCGTTGTTCTCCGTGGTCGCGGTGGTCGCGAAGGACAAGGTCAAAGTCACGCAGAATCCGGACAAGCTCGCGGTCGTCGATCCGTCGGCGACCATTCAGCGGCATGCCTGCAAGGTGTGCGGTACGCACATGTATGGCCGCATCGAGAACGCCAAGCACGCATTTTTCGGCTTGGATTTCGTGCACACGGAACTGTCGACTGAACAGGGCTGGTCCGCGCCCGGCTTTGCCGCCTTCGTCTCCTCCATCATCGAGGCTGGTGCCGATCCCGCGAACATGGGTGCGGTGCGCAGCCGTCTCAAGGAATTGGGCCTGGAACCCTACGACTGCCTGAATCCGCCGTTGATGGACGCGCTGGCGACGCATGCCGCCAAACTATCGGGAGTCCTCAAAGCCTGACGTTCACCCGCGAACGTCCACGAATACAGTTCCCAGGGCGGCGGGTCGCGACCCCCGTGCGCATACACTGCCGCACGCTCTGCAACCCGGAAAGGTGAGATAGATATGTACAAGATACTTGCCGCAGCGCTGATAACCGCCTCCTGTCTAGTCATCGCCGCACCCGCCCCCGCCGCTGATCATGGCGAAGCCGCCGCGGGCGCCTGGCACCCGCTCTTCGACGGCCGGCACAAGAATGCCTGGCGGGGTTGGGATTCCGCCGATTTTCCGGCCGGATGGCATGTCACCGGGGATACGCTGTCGAAGGAAGGCCGCGTCGATGATCTCATCACCCGGGACGAATTCGCCAACTTCGAACTCGAGCTGGAATGGAAGATGGGCAAGGGAGGCAACAGCGGCGTGTTCTATCGCGGCACGCGCGAGTACGATCACATTTATTGGAGCGGCCCGGAATACCAGCTATTGGACGACGCGAATCACCCCGACGGCAAGAATCCGCTCACCTCCGCGGCATCGGCCTACGGCGTGTATGCGCCGCCGGCGGGCGTGGTCAAACCGTTCGGCGAGTGGAATAAGACCCGGATCATCGTGAACGGGGCGCACGTCGAGCACTGGCTCAACGGCCAGAAGGTCGTGCAGTACGAGCTATGGAGTCCGGAGTGGGCTGCGCGGGTCGCGGCCAGCAAATATTCGAAATATCCGAACTACGGACTCGCCAAAAAAGGCTACATTGGCATCCAAGGGGATCACGACGGCACACTCGAGTTGCGCAACATGAGAATTCGCGAGTTGCCATAAGGGTGACGGTCTTTGCGGCGGATGGCGGGGACTTTTAGGCGTGCCCCGCTTAAGTTTCACGCGTGCCCCGCCCACGCAGGCTGGCCTGCGGTATAAGGCAGACAGGGATCGAAGCGCCCGGGCGTCTCGATGTAGCGCAGCGCTTGCGTGCAGCCGACCTCGGACGTGAAATACCCGAGCAAGGCGAGCTCTTTCATCATGCGAAAGTAGTGCGCCGGAGGGTGGACGCTCGATGCCGCGGGCGGGTTACGCTTCGAGGCCACCTCGCGCGCGTCCATCACCCGCAGCTGTTCGCGGTCGAGCGTGGTGAGCACGGTCGTCCGCTGTGGCGCCGACGCCTCCATGAATGAAACGCGGTGAGCCTTCCTAGTCGCATCGTCCACCTTGCGCATTCCGTCGCGAAAGATCCTCTGCGCGGCGGGACTGTAGCTATCGGTGACCATGAGCGCCATGAACGCCCCGGTCTTCGCGGCCTTCGCACCCGGGGTGCTCGTCGCGGGTAGAATCGTTTCGGCGATCTCATCGAGCAATGCAATGTCTTCGACGGTGAAGTCTCCGAGCGGTTGCTCGCCTGCCAGCGAGACCTTCTCGTGCGCGGCCAGCAAGTCTTGGGCAACCAACGCGTCCGCGCCGCCGGCCAAGGCGGCGGCTCCCAGCCACGCGCTCACGAGGCGTATGGCTTCGCGCCGATCGACGGTTGAAGCCAAGCCCTGCGCCGGTGATTTGTGCAATTCGTTCATGCGATTTGATTCAGCGATTGCTGTCCCTTCAAAGATTGCGGCGATTGAGTTCGTCAACGGCGAAGTTCGCCGCGCGGGCGGTCAACGCCATATAGGTGAGCGAGGGGTTCTGGCAGGCGGAGGACGTCATGCACGCGCCGTCGGTGACGAACACATTCGGCGCATCCCACACTTGATTGTGCGCGTTGAGCACGGAGCTCCTCGGATCGCGGCCCATGCGCGCCGTTCCCATTTCGTGGATACCCGCTCCCGGAAAGTACCCGCTGTCGAACGTGTGGACCCGTTTTGCGCCGGTACGCTCGAGCATTTCGGCCATGTCGTCCATCATGTCCTTGCGCATCAAGCGCTCGTTTTCACCCGTGGCGCAATCGATCTCGAGCACCGGCAGCCCCCACTTGTCCCGCCTGCCCGTGTCGAGGCCCACTCTGTTGGCGTGTTGGGGAAGCATCTCGCCGAACGCGGTGGCGCCGAATTTCCACGGACCCGGCGTCGCCGCCTCGTCCTTGAACGCCGCGCCGATGCCGAGCTCCCGTACCGCTCGCGACCATCCCTCCCGGCTCGCCGCCCCCTGATAGCCGAATCCGCGCAGGTAGTCGCGCTTGTCGCCGAACAGATTGCGATAGCGCGGAATATAGACGCCGGTGGGCCGGCGACCGTAGTAATACTTGTCGTTCAAGCCCTCGAGTTCTCCCTCCGCTCCGGCCCGAAAGTGATGGTCCATGAGATTGTGTCCCAGTTCACCGGAGCTGCTGCCGAGCCCTCCCGGCCAGACATCGGTCGCCGAGCGCAGCAGCAGCCAGGTCGAGTTGAGCGTGGACGCACACAGGAAAACGATCTTTGCCGTGTAGTCCGTCGTCTGTTCGGTGATCGCATCGAGCACCCGGACGCCGGAGGCGCGACCCCGCTCTTTGTCGAAGAGCACCTCGGTCACGATCGACCAGGGCTTAAGAGTGAGCTTGCCGGTCTTCATCGCCGCGGGGAGGGTCGAGGACTGGGTGCTGAAGTAGGCGCCGTACGGACAGCCCAACGAGCACGCGGCGCGGTATTGGCAGGGAGCGCGGCCCTCGAGCGCCAGCGTCGCATTGGCGGTGCGCCCATTGATGAGGTGTCGTTGGCCGCCGAACGCCTGCTGCAATCGGCCCGCGACGAGTTCTTCACCGCAATTGAGCGGCATCGCCGGTTGAAACTGGCCGTCCGGGAGCTGCGGCAGTCCATCGCGCGCACCCGAAATGCCCGCATGCTTCTCCACGTGGTCGTACCAGGGCGCGAGTTCCCGGTAACGAATCGGCCAGTCGACCGCGATCCCCTCCTTGGCATTGGCCTCGAAATCGAAATCGCTCCAGCGGTAGCTCTGGCGTCCCCACGTGAGTGAACGGCCGCCGACCTGATAGCCGCGAAACCAGTCGAAGCGCTTGATCTCGGTGTAGGGAGACTCCTGTTCGTTGACCCAGAAGGCGAGATTTCTCTCATTGAGCTGATCGCGCTTCAGCACCGGATAGGCCTCCTCCATCGCCGTGGTCCGCCCGCCGCGGTGCAGATACTCCCAAGGCGCCTTGGTGGCGTTGACGTAGTCCTTGATGTGCTCGACGTTGCGGCCCCGCTCGAGGAGCAGGACGCGAAGTCCCTTTTCCGTGAGCTCCTTCGCCGCCCAGCCACCCGAAATGCCGGAGCCGACCACAATGGCGTCGTAACTTTCTGATTGCATCGATGTACCCATGTGACCCCCACCGGCTCGCGCCGATCCGTTCGATCAGCGGTCCGCCAACAACCTGCGGCTCAGAATCACCTTGCCGCCGGCATCCCGCTCGACGGTGAAGTCGTAGCGCCGACCCCGAAACGCCACACCCTCGAGCGTCATTGATTTCCACTCGGGTGGCAGCACGGCAGGGTACGCCTCGATGAGGCCCTTGTCCTCGATGCGCAGCCCACTGAAACCATAGAGAAGATTCTGCAGGAATCCCCCCGACGCCGTGACGAAATACCCGGTATTGTTGTCGGCGGTCTCGGTGCGCACGTTGAACGGCGGTTTGATCAGGTTGCTCGTAAAGTTGCTCTGCAGCCAGGCAACCGCCAAGGGCGCATCGCCGACCGTAGCGGCGGCAATCGACGCCGGTGCCATGCTCATGCCATGCGGCTGGTGGTGTCCTTGCTTCACCGCGATCATGGTGTGGTCGAAATCGTTGCGGCGGATTTGCGCCGTCATCGGCACATCGAGCGAGGGATACATCAGCAAGTCCAGAGTGCTGCCTTCCAACGGATCGCGGGGCACGCTCGCATCGAAATCGAGATGGCGCTGCTCCGCCGCCGAGAATGGGATATACAACCTTGCGGCCACTTCAGCCCAATGCGGGTCGGGTCGCTCACCAACGATGGCGGCCGCCTTGGCCGCAATCTTCAAGACTTTCAGCGCGGACGCATTGGTGAAGGTGTCGTTCGGTACATCATTATAGTTTTCGGCGACCGAGGTCACGTGCACGATTTCGTAGCGCTTCTCGCCCGCGTTCCAGGACGCGCGGCTGGCCCAGAAGTCGGCCACATTGCGGATCACCGGCCAGCCATATTTCTTCAACCAGTCGCGATCCAGTGTCGCCAGCCAATATTGCCACTGCGCGATCGCGATATCGGCGTTGACGTGGATTTCCCGCTCCCCGAGCACATACGCGAAATGCGGCGTCTGTTCGCTGCCGTTTTCTGGATCCGCTTCCCATGGATACTGCGCGCCTTTGAGTCCGCGCGCCGCGGCGCGCGCCTGTGCGGCGGGAAGCGTGTGGGCGCGGAACATCGCCAACGATTTCGCACGCTCGGGATGCATCAGGAGCAATGCCGGAAAGATCCACGAATCGCTGTCCCAGAACGCGTGCCCCGTATAACCGGGCGTCAGCCCACAGGCGCCCATGGGCCAGCGCGTGTCCGCGGTCGAGGTAGCGAGCAGGTAATAGAGGTCCGAATGTACTGCGGTCTGCGCTCGCGCATCGCCGTCGATCGCGATATCGGATCGCCAGAGGTCATGCCAGGCGACGCGATGGTGCTCGAGCAAGTCGTCGAAGCCCGCACTGCGCGCATCGGTCGCCAGTTTGAGATCCGCCGCCGCGTCCCCGCCCCAATCCTGGCGCGAGGCGGCGATGAATTTGGTGAATGTATAGGTCTCCCCTTTGCGCACGTTGACGGTCAGATTCAACGCGAGACGGTACTGGCTTTTGTACAGCGTGACGGCGAACGGCTGCAGCCCGTCGGGCAAACGCAGCGCCGCCGCTTCGGCCATCGTCAGCCCTTGCTCGGCGCGGCCGTCGAGCCACAGAGTCAACCCCTGGGGATCGCCGTCCGCGGCGAACACGTGGGTGTCGCCGTGATACCAAATTGCGGCGCGGTCCGGAGTCGCGGGCGCGATCGCCACGAGTTGCTCGTTGTGCGCGGCGACCGCTTCCTGCATCTCGTCGCCGGTCAGCGTAGCGAGCGGCAAGCGCGGCTGATGAGGCGCCCAGAGATTCAGCGCAAAGGACAGCTGCACCGCGCCGTCGAAGTCCGGGGTCAGGGACATCTGCGTTGCAGCAAGGTGCGTCGAGGCCTCGCTGACGAAGGTCGTGACTTCGATCTGCGTCGATCTGCCGTGGTCTAGATAGCGATAGCGGGTGGTGAGCGTGGCATCCCGCATGTTCAAGATCTGGCTGTAATCCTGAAACAGCGCCGAATTCATCGGCACTTGATTCATCCAGAAGTGGCCGGCGGCGGAGTCGCCGGTCGAGTAGTCAATCTCGCTCCAACCGGGAATCGCCGCGGGGCGCGCGATATCATCCTTGCCATAGTCCATGAACGCGACCATGTAAGCGAGATTGCCCTCGGTACCGCGCGGCGCGCTGAAGGTGGAAAAATAGCCGTTGGCGAGATAAGTCGGAAAGTAGGTGCCGAAATCAGCGGCGCCGGCGCGGAGAGTAAAGCTGGATTCTGGGGTGTCGGCGTGGGCCGCCCACGCCAGCAAGGGCAGAACGAGTATCAACGACTTCATTGGAATTCCCCCGTAACCAGTCAAATAGTACGCCTGGTAGCGGGTCTTCACAGGACGATATGCCTATACTGCCGGGGCAACCGGCGGCGCCGGTTGAGCGGGCAGCCGACGACGGCATGGGGCACATAAATATGTCGAACGACATCAACTCCGGACGGCGGAGGATTCTTGCACTCGGTTTGCTCGCGGCCGGCGGATGGCGGCGCGCTGTGGCCGTCGAAACGCCAAAGCAACCCGCACTCGATGCAACGGCTGCCGCGATCGCGGAGCCGGTTCTCGCCGAACTCAACTACAGCCAAGTGCAACTGAGCGCGGGGCCTCTCGCTCGACAAGCGCGCGAGAATCACCGACTGGTCCTCGACCTGGATGAGGATGCGTTGCTGCGTCCCTTCCGGGTGCGCGCCGGACAAGGCGCGCCCGGGCACGAATTGGGTGGCTGGTACGATACGTATGCATTCGCGCCCGGCGCGACCTTCGGACAATGGATGAGCGCGCTGTCGCGCTACCATGCGATTACAGGCGATGCCCCGACCCGCGACAAGGTCAAGCGCTTGGTGCACGGGTATGCCGCCACGATCGACGCGAAGGGAAGCTTCTACATCGAGAACCGCTTCCCGGCCTACACCTACGACAAGCTCGTCGGTGGCTTACTGGACGCAGATCGGCTGAGCGGGGACGATACCGCGCTCGCGACACTCGCGCGCACCACCGACGCGGCCGTCCCCTACTTGCCGCCGCGGGCAATACCGCGCAACGAACATGCAAAGCCCGGCGAGGACTTCAGTCAGCACGCTTGGGACGAGAGTTACACCGTTCCGGAAAATCAATTCCACGCGTGGCGGGTGACCGGCGAGCAGCGGCATCTCGAGTTGGCGCGACGGTTTCTGTATGACGAGTTCTTCGCGGCGCTCGCACGCGGTGAAAACGTTCTGCCGGGCAAACATGCCTACAGCCACGTCAACGGCCTGAGTTCGGCGGCGCAGGCCTATTTGTCGCTCGGCACACCGATGTATTTGGCCGCGGCGCAGCAGGGATTCGAGATGATCGCGGCACAGAGTTTCGCCACGGGCGGGTGGGGCCCGGACGAACATTTCGTAATACCGGACAGCGGCGCTTTGGGCGCCAGCCTTGCGCGCATGAACAAGAGTTTCGAGACGCCTTGCGGCGCCTACGCGCACTTCAAGCTCACCCGCTATCTGCTGCGAATCACCCGCGACGCGCGCTACGGGGACAGCATGGAGCGCGTCCTGTACAACACCGTCCTCGGCGCGAAACCCATCCAGCCGGACGGACACGCTTTTTACTACTCGGACTACACGCGGCGAGCGAAGAAGACCTTTCATCCCGACCGCTGGCCGTGCTGTTCCGGCACATTGCCGATGATTGCCGCCGACTATGCCGTCAGCACCTGCTTCACCGATCCGCAGGGCATCTATGTGAATCTTTATGTGCCGGCGCAAGTCGCGTGGAGCCAGAATGGCGAGACTTGCGACCTCACCATCGAGACCGACTACCCGTACGCAGCGGGCGTCAGCCTGACGCTGCGGGTACCGAGTGCGCAGACATTTACGTTGAATTTGCGCATCCCCGCCTGGGCACAAGATGCGCGTCTGTCGATCAATGGCACGCCGGAAACACCGCCCCAGCCCGGCCGGTTCGCCGCGATCCGCCGTGAATGGCGCTCGGGCGACAGGATAGAACTCGCACTGCCGCTCACTCAGCGCCTGGAAAGCATCGACGCGGCGCACCCGCAAACAGTTGCATTGCTCGCCGGCCCACTCGTCCTCATGCGCATATTGGATGAGAAAACTGCGACGGCTGCGGCCGTTGCGCGCCAGAGTCTGCTGGCCGCGCAGCGCGACCACGGCGGCAAGCACGAATGGCGGGCTTCGACCGAGGCCGGACCCTTTGTTTTAAAGCCATTCCTCGACATCGGTGAAGAGGGCTATAGCGCGTACCAGGATGTTCTGCCGGCCGTGGCGCGTATCTGACTAGGCGCGGCACGCAACGCGGAACATGGACTCACACGCAACCTTGAATTGCGCTCTGGCGATCGTCGCGGGCTGCGGCATGACGTCTGCGGCGCACGCAGATCGCGTGCCGCAATTCGAGGGCAAGTTGGTGGCGGCACAGACGGTGATCGCCGTCGATGGCGGCGAACATGCACCGCGACTCACGACCCTCAGACTGAACGGCGCAGCCGTCTGGAATAATCGCGCCGACGAAACCTTACCCGAGCACATCGTGGTCGGGGGAGAATCGAAGTCGGTGGTTTGGCACCTCGATCGACGGGCCAGCCGTTTCGCCGCAGGTCAAATCCGGCTGGTGTACTTGACCGAGTCACCGCGGCTGCGACTCGAGTGGCGGTGGCGTACGAGTGCCGGTGGCGGACCGATCGAACACAGCATCGCGATCGAGAATCTGAGCTCCGATTCGGTGTGGTTGCCGCTGGTCCCGAGTTTTCGTTTTGATTGGCAGATCGATCCCGCGATCGCGCTGGAACGATTCTGGGTGGAAAAAGGCGCCGACACTCCCTCCAGTGAGGGGACGCATCTCGATGCGCTACGCGAGGGCGACGCCTGGGAGGGGAGGTCGAGCACCTACGCCCGGCCTATCCCCCAGGAGCCACGGGAAATGATTCCCTACCTCATGGTCGATGAGCCCGGCGGCGAGCGGCGGGGTTGGTTTGTCGGCATCGAGTTCAGCGGCCGCACCCGGATCACGCTGCAACGGAGCGGCGCGTCGTTGCGCGGCGATGCCGGCCTCGATCCCGCGCCGGGCCCCTATCGGACGCGCTTGCCGCCCGGCGGGACCTTTGAAACACCGCCGATATTCATCGGCGCATTCACCGGCGGACCGGACGGCGCCGGCAATATCCTCCGCCGTTGGGTACGAGCCACGCTCAATAATCCGCGCACGCTGCGCGACTCGTCTTACCCGCTGCTCGTCGACAACAGCTGGGGTAGCGGCATGGCGGTTGATGAACATCTGGCGCGACGCATGATCGAGGATTCGGCGGCACTGGGGCTCGAGATGTTCCATCTGGACGCGGGCTGGTTTCGCGCTGTCGGCGATTGGCGCCCCAATCCGGCCAAGTTTCCGCATGGCATCGCGAGTGTCGCCGACTTTGCTCACCGGCAAGGACTCAAATTTGGACTGTGGATCGATTGGGCACAAGCCGGCACGTCGAGGCAGCCCGGCGCTCTCGATATCGAGGATCCAGCGACACGCGATTGGCTGATCGCCGACCCGCCGGCGGGGTGGAAATACGATGAGCCCTTCAAAGGTATTACGATCGATCTGGGCGTCCCGGCGGCCGCGTCGTGGGCGGAACACGAACTCGAACGTCTGGTCCACGACTATCACCTCGATATGCTCGAACATGACGGCTATCTGGTGGCACAGGGCAGTTCGCGCAGCGATCACCCCGCCGCACCGCCCGATTTGGGGTCGCTGCGGATCTATGCGGACTCGGGTTACCTGTGGGTTGACGGGTCGAACTCGACCGATGTCAGTGATCATGCGACCCGCGCGTATTACGGCATCTACGAGCGGTTGCGGGCCCAACACCCGAAGTTGCTGCTGGAGGTTTGCAACGACGGCGGCCGCATGATGGATTTCGGCAGCGCCGGGCACGGGGACTACTTTTCTCTCACCGATACCTACGATCCGCTCTCCAACCGTCGCGCGTTCTACGATGCGAGCTTCGTGCTCCCGCCCGCCATGCTGGAGAGCTACGTCGAGAAATGGCCGGCGCCGCGAATCGAAAATTTTCGCTACATGCTTCGCAGTGGCATGCTCGGTTGGTTCTCGCTGATGCAGGACACCCGCCAATGGACGGCCGAGCAGCGCGCCGAGGCGCACGCGCAGTTTGCGCTCTACAAATCGGCGTTGCGCCCGGTCATCCGCGAGGCCGACTTGTATCACGTTGCGGCTCGGCCCGACGGCGTGAATTGGGACGGGATCGAATATTTCTCGCCCCGCCTGCGGCGCGGAGTGCTGTACGCGTTCCGCGGCACGTCGCCCGATCAGCTCGTGCACCGATTCCCGTTGTTCGGCGTCAAACCTGAAGGCCGCTACCGGATCACGTTTCAGGATCAACCTGCGGCCATCACCCCGGTGCTGGCAGGCCACTCGTTGCTGCAGGACGGCATCCAAGTCGCGCTGCCGCTGCCTTTATCCTCCGAACTGGTCTTTATCGAGGAAGTCCCGTGAAACGAATCTCCCTGAATTCGACTCTGAAGTCGGCCTTGCGGTCGGCCGTACGCCGCGCCGCGATGGTCGCCGGCGGCATCGCGATCGTGACGCCCCTCGCCGGGATCGCGGATGAGCGCCTGGCCTTCGATGTCGAGGAAGGTCTCAATCTCAATAGCTTTCTGCGGGACGGACCGGTCGCCGCCCACCTCTTGCTGCGCTCAGGGTCCGATCCTCGCATTCTTGTGGCCTTCCCCGCCGGCAACAGCGGGGTCGGCCTCTGGTTCGCACACAGCGCCGCACCGGTGGTGTGGAAGCTGCTCGGCCAGCCGCAACCGCTCAGCGACAAGGACGAGCGGGGCCGCCTGTTGTACGGCATGAGCGCAGAGGTCAGCGTGACCGGAACGAAAGACCTCGCCATCAAGCAAGCGGTCCTGTCGAGCGTGCGGGTATTGCGGGACTATCAGGCGCTCGGTACTTTTCCTCCCGAGGTCGACACGCAGCCGACGATTCGCAATGCGAGCATCACCTGGGCACGCGATCGTTTGGACGGTGCGGCCGGCTATCGCCTCCGCATCGAAGTCACCCGAGGCACACTTCATGCGGGTCAATTCACCGCCGATAGTGACGGCGTCATCGGGCTCAAGATCACTGCACAGAGCGGTGAACCGCCTCTGACTCCGCTCTCCGGCAAGGATTTGTTCAATGAACGCGCCGCGGCCGACTCCAGCGCGCGCGATGCGCTCACCTTCTTGAGCTACCGCGAGAAGTTCATCGCCGGCTCGTGGCGCTTCGACACCTACTTCGGCCGCGACACCCTCATGTCGGTGCGCCTGCTGATGCCTGTACTGCAACCCCAAGCCGTGGAGGCGGGCCTCGGCGCCGTGCTGACACGGCTGTCGCCGCAAGGTGAAGTGGCTCACGAAGAGGACATCGGCGAGTTCGCGATACTCAATCATCTGCGCGCCGGCGACACACTCAAGTCCGACAAACCAGTGTTCGATTACAAGATGATCGACGGCACCTTCATGCTGGCGCCCGTGGCTGCGGAATGGCTGCTCGGCGATGCACGCGGTCGATCGCAGGCTGCGCAATTCCTCGCACGGACTGACAGCCGCAGCCAGGCGCCACGAACGTTCGGCGCCGATCTGGCCGGCAACTTGAAGTTCGTGCTGAGGGCCGCCGCAACGTTCGCAGCGGATCCGCGCGCACCGAATCTGATCCAACTCAAAGCCGGTGTGCCCGTGGGTCAATGGCGGGACAGCAACGATGGATTGGCGGGCGGGCGTTTCCCCTATGACGTCAATGCCGTGTTCGTGCCCGCGGCGCTCGAGGCGGCCGGGCGCTTTCTAGCAAGTGGCTTGCTCGACCCTTACTTGGACACTGCCGACCGCGAAATGTTTTCGCATGCCGAGAGTATGGCGAAGAACTGGCGCACCAAAGTCGGGCCGCTTTTTGATGTCACCATACCGAACGCAACCGCCCGCCGCGACATAGCCCGCTACGCCGCTACGCTCGGCCTGTCGGACCAGGCGGCGCTGCGCTCCGTTGGGTCTGCCCCCGTGCGGTTCCATGCGCTGTCGCTGACTGTCGCAGCCGAGCCCATTCCCGTCGTGCACTCGGACGAAGGCTTCGAACTCTTGTTCGGCCACCCGAGTTCGGCCGCGCTGCGTCAAGCCGTGACATCAATGATGCGGCCCTTTCCGGCCGGACTACTGACGCCGGTGGGAGTCGTGGTCGCGAATCCTGTATACGCCACGCCGGAGATTCAAGGAAAACTGACCCGCAGCGCGTATCACGGCACCGTCATTTGGTCCTGGCAACAAGCCGTGCTCGCCGCGGGAGTCGAACGGCAGCTGCGACGACCGGATCTGCCGCCATCGTTGCAAGGTTTCCTGAGTACGGCTCAGAAGCAACTCTGGGAAGCCATCCGCTCGGCACACACGATGCGCAACTCGGAGCTTTGGTCCTGGAACATCGCAGGCGGACAGTTCCAGATTGCTCCGTTCGGCGCGAACGCGGCCGATGCCGACGAATCGAATGCCGCGCAATTGTGGAGCACGGTCTACCTCTCGATTCCCGATCCCCTCTCCAAAGTGATTATTCCGCGTTAGCGGCGTTGCAGCATAATTTAACTGAATGTTGTTATTTAGCCGCAGCAGTTGAAATCGCGCGCCAATGAGCCTACATTTGCGCCCGCTGAAGCTGAGAGTTCCGCGGTAAAGGCGGCACGAAATCGCTTCTAGCGTTGCAAGAAGTACAAATTGTAGTCTGGCTTTTCAGTGGGGAGAGATTCATGAAGCTAAAGCGCAACAACGGCCGCCGCACGAGTGCACCATTGGCCCGATCACCGATCATTTCATCGTCGTCGCCATCGAAACCCAACCTGGCGGCGGGTACCCTGGCCGCTGCGGTGGCCGGCATACTCTACTGCGCCGGCGGCGCATACGCGGCCGACACAGAGACGGCCGCCGCCGGCACCGACACCGGGCTCAATGAAATCGTGGTGACCGCCTCCGCCCAGGGCGTCAAGAAGCTCGATGCCAGCTTCAACATCGTGTCGGCGAATCTCGAAGAAATTCAAAACGCGAATCCCGCCAGCGCGGCCGAAATTTTCAAGCTCTCGCCGGGCATTTGGCCGGAAGCTTCAGGCGGACAAACCGGAGCGAATATCGACGTGGCCGGCTTTCCCAATGGCGGCGGCGATTCCCCGTATTTTACGACCATGATCCAGGGCTCACCCCTGTATGGTTCCGCGGATTTGTCCTTCATGGATTCGAGCTCCCTCATCCGCATGGACGACACCGTCGAGCGCGTGGAAATCGTCCAGGGTGGAACCAGCGCGATTTTCGGCTCCGGTCAGGCGGGCGCAACGGCGAACTTCATTTTGAGAACCGGCTCGGACAAACCCGAAGGCTCGATTGGCCTCACCTACGGGTTTGAGGGTGCGGAACGTGTGGATGCGTTCTACAGCGGCAAGATCATCGACGGCTGGTACGGCAGCATCGGTGGCTTTTACCGCGTATCCGACGGCGTTCGTGATCCGCAATATACTGCCGACATCGGCGGGCAGCTCACGGCCACGCTGAAGCACGATCTGGACGATGGCTCGGTCATGTTTTGGTTCCGAACCCTGAACGACAAGAATCTGTGGCTCGCCGATTTTCCCTACATCGTGTCCAACGGCAAGGTTGAGGCCTATCCCGGGTTCAATCAGCTCGACAACACCTATAACAGCAAGCAACTCTCGAACTTCCTGGTACCGAATCCCGCCGGCGGCTTTGAAAATGACGATATCACCGACGGCCGCGGCTCCCAGCTCAACTATTTCGGTTCAGAACTCAAGGAGAAGTTCGCCAACGGCTGGTCTATCAGCAACAACTTCTTGTTTGACGGCGGGTACATGAACACGCACGCGCTGGTCAACAACGGCAACCCCTCGACTTTGTCGGCGTTCATCGCCGGATTGACCTTGCCGACCGGGCTGACCCCCGCCTCCGTTCAGGCTCATTACGCCGACGGTCAGCCGGTCAATGGCGATCAAAGTGTGATCACCGAACAAGTATGGTACGTGCAAAAGAAGATCACGAATCTCACCGATGAATTCCGCCTGGCGGAAGACTTCGGCAACGGCAACACATTGACTTTGGGTTTGTATGCCGCCCATTACACGGACAACGACAATTGGTCATTGGGCTCCAATGTGCTGATCGACAACGTTCCGAATGCGAGTCCGATCATATTGCAAGCCACCGAAGGCGGAAACATCTACAACGTGACGAGCCCCCAAGGGATCGTGAGCGCCAATGGGGGCTACCAAATCCTCGAGCAGGGCAAGGCCACCAATGTCGCCGCCTATCTGTCGGACTCTTGGAAAATCGAGAGCTGGTTGCTGGATGCCTCGCTCCGCGTCGAACATATCGACCTGAATCAACAGACGACCAATCTATCGCCGAAACAGCTCGGGTCCGTGTACGATTTGTGGGACAACGCGGTCGAACTGCCAAACGGTACCTACTCCTACGGCAGTGAACACAACACCATGCCGACGTTCTCCGTGGGCGCCAATTACGAGTTCACCGACTCGATGAGCGCCTACGTGCGCGTCAATGATGGCGTGTTCTTCGATAACTTCGACGGTGTCCGCTGCAATGTCTACAACGGCTCGAACGGCTGCCCTTCGAAGCCGCCCCTCAACACCGTGCGGAATTACGAAGGCGGCTTCAAGATTCAGAATCACTACACCTACATCGACGCCTCGATTTATGACAAGGAGTTCAAGGGACTGGTCTATCAACCCGAGAACATTGAACAGGTGCCGATTGGCCCGATCACCACGTATGGATCGACAGCCAAGGGACTGCGGCTGATCGGCACTGTGAATCCGGGAGCGGATAGTGACCTGCAACCTGTCCGAGACTTCAAGTTGACGGTGAACTTCAACTACGAAGACGCCAAGTACAAGGACTACGAGGGCTGCTACGTCTACGTCAATATCAGCGGACAAACGATCTGCGGCGCCATCAACGGCGTACAGCTCGCGCGTTTGCCCAAGTCTCAGATCCGTGTATCGCCGAGCGACATGCAGGTGTTCAACTGGGGAACGTTGACCGAGTTCGTGGCGTACGAGCACATTGGCCAACACTACCAGGACAGCACGGGCTTGAATCCCTTGGGCAGCTACTATGACCTGGGTGCAGGCATCGTTGCCGCCATCGGCGACAATTGGTCGATCCATCTGCTCGGCTCAAACCTCACCAACCAATTTGGCTTGACCGAGGGTAATGCCCGAGTGGAAGGCAACGCCGTGCAAAACAATGTGGGATTCGGGCGGTCGATCGTCGGACGCGCCGGCAGCATTCAACTGAAATACAAGTTCTAAGTGCGGCGAGTTTCCGGCAAACCGCTCATGGAAGGCGGTTTGCCGGGACACCGCGCAGCAAATCACTCAGTCCGCGCGCGTGGTGATGTCTGGGACCACGTCGAATGCGACGGTGAGGCGCGGCTGGTCGCTGTGAAAGGGCAGCGTACCGTGCCAGAAATAGGACGGAAAAAGCACCAGCTGGCCCGCTTCAGGACGAATCGATAACTCGGCACTTAGCGTGGGCGTCGTGACCATACCCGGCGCGCCAAAGCTCAAGATTCCTTCACCCGAGTTTCCCGCTCGCATGCTATCGGGCAGCTGAATGTAGCAAGCCGAGGATATCCATCCTCGAGGATGCACGTGGCTGGTGTGATAGCCGGCCGAGTGCAGACGCACCGACCAACTGCCGTTGAATCGTGACACGCCCCTGTTGCGGCGCCTTAGCGGATCCTGGCCGTGGCCGATGTGATCCCGGTAGTGCTGGATCGGCGCAGCAAAAGCGTGAAAGAGCGCTTGAATCACGGGATCCTCACTGCGCGAAAGATCTTGAGTCGTCTCGGTGCCTTCGCGCAACGATTGATAGAGCAGCCGGTGACCGTGAGGATTATGAAGGACGCTCAAGCGCAAAGTGAGTTCCGCCAGAAAGCTCTCGAGATCGGACCACCCCGGGGGCGTTTCCAGACGCTGCGACAGCACCATGTTGTCGTAGTCGCAGAACGACTCGTAGCGGGGATCGTTCAGCAAGCGCAGCGCGGTGGTCTGCATTGCAATGAGGTATTGATCGTCCGGAGTGGCCTTGAGCAGGGTTGCGCACTCGGCGATCGCATTGGCGCCCTCCCCCACGCCCAAGTAGGCGCCGCACAGAAGTTTGCGAGCGGTGAGGTTGTTGGGCTGTGCTCGCAGGACGCGTTCGGCGAGCTTAATGGCGGTGGCGGGCTCGAACTCGAGCGCCGCTAGTCCCGCGCGAATGACCAAACCGGGAGGGGCCTCGGGTCCTGCCGCGCGTTCGGCAAGGCAGGCGTAAGCGCCGCGCGGGTCGCCCGCCCCCTGCAACAGAGCAGCTTTTGCAGCCCTCAGCGCGTCGTCATGCGGGTATTGCTCGAGTGCCTGATCCAGCGCGCGCGTCGCCTCATTGATATCGCCGGTACGCATCCACACGAGTTGCGCGAGGCTGTCGTGCGCGTCGGCGCGGCGCGGCTCCAATTGGACGCACTCGCGCAAGGCCGCCTCGGCTTCGTCGAATCGCTCCAAGCTCAAGAGGCTGCGAGCATGGGTGTGGTGCAGCGCCGCTGTCGGTCGGGTGCGGCGCAACATCTGACGCGCGACGCGCTCACCCTCCTCCGGTTGATTGGCCGCATTCAACGCGACAGCCAGCGTATGGTTTGCGACGGGATTTTCAGGCGCGAGTGCCACGAGGCCACGATAGTTCGCCACCGCTTCGCTTTGGCGCCCCAGAGCGGCGTACGCCGCGACGTGTAGCGCGGACAAATCAGGATCGGCCTTGCCGCTATTGCACCAGGGTGCGGCAACGTCCAGTGCCTTTAACGGCTGGCCTGCGTCCAGATAGTGGCGAACCAACAGAAGTGCTGCCCGAGGATGCGCAAGGGAACCTTGGCTCGCACGCTTCAACAACGGTACGGCCTCGGCGCTGCGACCCTCAACGAGTAATAGCTCGGCCAGCGTGGTGAGCGTGGGGGCCCATCCGGGGTCGATTTGGAGTGCGCGCCGGAGCAGCGACTCCGCTTGGGCGAGGTCACCCAAGGCTTGTTTTGTACCCGCCAACAGCCGCAGGCCTTCGACGTACCCGGGATTGGCGGCCACCAGGGACTCTAATTCGGAGTGCGCTGCGCTGTATTGGCCGGATTGCAGCAGACCGCTGATGCGGCGCATGGACTCGGCCAGCACACCTGACATGCAAACAATTGTACTCTGCGGCAGGAGACCCTGTCTCGAGGAGAACGAAATTACATGACTTCTGACTCTACGCTCGCGGGAATGCCCCGATGGCTCGCATTCTCGCTACTCACGATCTTGAGCTGGGGCGCCTGGGGCGTGGTATCGAAAATCGCCTCGGACGGCGTCGACGCGAACACCAATCAGATTCTGTTCACCTTGGGGCTCCTGCCGCTGATGCTTGTCGTCATGCGCTCAGGGCGGGACCGCGGGCGACCGCAAGATCGCGCCGGGATCGGCTGGGCATTCCTGACCGGCATTCTCGGCGGAACGGGAAATATCGCCTTCTTTCGCGCTTTGGTGGTCGGCGGCAACGCATCCATCGTCGTGCCGGTCACCGCCCTGTTCCCGCTGGTGACGGTCATTCTGGCGGTTGGTTTTCTGCACGAACGGCTGGGAACCGCGCAGAAAGTGGGGCTGGTGCTCGCATTTGCCGCGATCTATCTGCTGAGCACGGTCTAAAGATGACTTATTCCTGGATCCTGTACGCGGGCATCGCGCTGGTCTTTTGGGGAATCAGCGGCGTGACGCAGAAGCTCGCCACCAACCGGATATCGAGCGAGCGGAGCTTCCTGTGGTTCGCCTATGCCATGATCGCGATCACCTTGGTTTTGCTCGTCACCGCCACCCTGAACTGGCACGTGTCGCGAATGGTATTCTGGCTGGCGGTGGCCGGCGGAACATTGAACGGACTCGGCGCGCTCACGAGCTTCAAGGCGCTCGAGTCCGGCGGCAAGGCGTCGATCGTCATTTCTTTGATTTCGTTGTTTCCGCTCGTGACAGTCGCGTTCGCGGTGACCGTGCTCCACGAAACGCTCACCGTTTGGCAGGCTGCCGGCGTCGGACTCGCCATCGTCGCCGCGATCTTGCTGTCGTTGGAACCGGCCGCATCCAAGGATTCGGCGCCGCCGCCGCCCGGAGGACCAAGCGCTACGGGACGCTCCGAATAGCGGCTCAACCGCTGACGATCCGCCCGTCCGGGTCGATCCGGGTCACCGCTTGCACTCCTTCTTGCACCACGAAGCTCACATCCGTGCTCAAGGTTTGACCGGGCGCCAGCGTGCTGTGCCTGCCGGCGGCGCGCATGGCATCGAAATTGAGCGGATAGCCGGTGCAGGGTTCGAGCACCGCGACGCAATGGTTGCGCCAACCGCCGTAGCTGGCGAATAGCCAACACGTCCGGAACACTTGGCTGTCGAAGCGCAGGCCGCATGCGAGGCCGCTCGCCGTGTCGGTCAGCGCGCACCAGCCGTCCTGCATCTCCGATCCATAGAAGAAATACAGTTGCCGCTCGCTGGCAGGAGGAATGCGGCGCAGATCGACTTGCCGACCGCCGATCGTTGCATAGGGCCAGTCGAAGCCGGCCGGCGCGCCCGCCAGCGTTCCCAGAAAAGCGGGCTCAAGGTTGACCCGCATGGCGGGAAAATCGATCCGATGTTGCGGGGTCACGGCGAACGCCGGGTGTAGTTTCCAAAGGAAGGAGAACGGCGAGCCCGACCCATTGTGCAGGACGTGATGGAAATGGATCTGGGCGCTGTCGCGCCGCAAAACGATGCGCTTTTCGATGGCGATGGCGCTGATCGGGGTGGTGAACCTCAAAGCTACGCCGACTTCGTCACGACCGCGGAACGGCTCCGCCTGCCACCCTCCGGTCCAGACTTCGCCATGATCGGGAAATGACTCGCCGTCGATGAATCCGGCCTCATCATTGGGAAACAACTCATCCCAACCGCCGCTCCAGACGTCGTCGTAACGCGCGTTGATCGGCTGGAGTTGCGCGGGCACGCGAGGATTGTTCCAGAGCAAATCAGCGTCCCGCGGCTTGTACGTGATCTGCCAGATCTTGGCGCCGAGATCCGGGAGGATGACGATGCGCAGGAGACGGTTCTCCAACAGGACCGCGCGCAATCCACGGTAGGTCCAATCGGCGTTCACATCCAAGTCCATGGAGCCCCGGGGGATGGCGTGCCCAAAACGGCTCGAGGCAGGATATATTGAAGTCCCCTGTCTGCCCAGTGCGGGCCAGCCGGTGGGCATAGGAGCTGCCGAATTTGACCGTTACTCACCCGTCGCTGGAGAACCGCGTCGCGCTCATCAGCGGGGCAGCGCATGGCATCGGCAAGGCCATCGCCGAGCGATTCCAAAAGGCCGGAGCGCGGGTGGTCATCCTCGACCAGGACGCGGCCGCTGGTATGCGCACGGCCGCGGAATTGACCCAGGCCTGCGCCGCGTTGCCGGTCGGGTTCGCGGCCGCGGATCTGTTGATTGCCGGACAAATCGCGGATGCCGTGCTCGAGGTCGAGCAACTGCACGGACGCATCGACGTGCTGGTCAACAACGCCGGCATCGAAATCGATCGATCGTTCGAGGCGACCACGGTAGCAGACTGGGACCGCGTGCTCGGCGTCAATCTGCGCGGCGCGTTCCTGCTGGCTCAAGCCGCTCTGCCGCTGTTTCCCGAGAGCGGCGGCGCCATCGTCAACATCAGTTCGATTCATGCGACGCACGCCTTTCCCGGCGCGCTGGCCTATGCCTGCTCCAAGGCAGGGTTGCTCGCACTGACGCGCAATCTGGCGCTCGAACTCGCGCCTCGACATATCCGCGTCAACGCGATCTGCCCTGGCTACATCGATACGCGTCTATGGCACGAGTACCTGCGCCATGCGGCCGATCCAAAGGCTCTGGAAGCAGCGACCACCGCACTGCACCCGCTCGGCCGCCGGGGACTGCCGGGCGACGTCGCCGAGGCGGCGCTATTCCTGGCAGCCGACAGCGCGTCGTTTGTGACCGGTACCGATCTGGTCGTGGACGGCGGATTGACCATTCGAGCACACCCGTGAAAATCGACTCGATCGATTTCTTTTACCTGTCGATGCCTGAGGTGACCACGGAAGGCGATGGCAGCCAGGATGCATTGCTCGTGCGGGTAACGAGCGGCAGGCACGTGGGATGGGGCGAGTGCGAAGCCTCACCCCTCGTTTCGATCGCCGCTTTCGTCTGTCCGATCTCGCACGGCGCCTGCCGCCCGGTCGCTGATTCGGTGTTGGGCCAGTCACTGGATGACGTGTCCGACATCGCGCGCATCGCAGCCCAGGTCGAGTACAACAGCATGGACCTGCTGCAAGCCCCCCACACCTGGTCCGGGATCGAAATCGCGCTGTGGGACTTGCTCGGACATGTCCGCGGCGAGCCGGTATGGAAATTGCTCGGCTATCCCGCGGCATTTCGCAAGCTGCCTTACGCCTCGCAGTTGTTCGGCGATACTCCCGATGAGACGCGGCGGCGCGCGGCGGACGCGCGGACGGAGCGCTTTCTCGCAGTGAAATTCGGTTGGGGGCCGATCGGCAGAACGGATATTCAGAGCGACGCCGATCATATCCTCGCAGCGCGCGAAGGCTTGGGCGCGGACGGCATTCTGCTGGTCGATGTGGGTCAAATTTTCAGTGAAAACGTCGAGGCGGCGGCGGCCCGCCTGCCGGCGCTCGAGGCAGCACGGGCTGTGTGGCTCGAGGAGCCGTTCCATACGGCGGCGCTCGAAGCCTACGCGTCGCTGGCCTCGCGCAGCCCGCGGGTCAAACTCGCGGGCGGTGAAGGCGCGCACAACTTTCACATGGCGAAGCACCTGATCGACTATGGCCGTGTGGGCTATATCCAGATCGATAGCGGCCGTATTGGCGGAATCGGCGTGGCCAAAAGGGTGGTCGACTACGCGGTCGGCAAAAACGTGACCTTCGTCAACCACACGTTTACCTCGCATCTGGCGCTCAGCGCCTCGCTGCAGCCTTTTGCAGGGCTGCGCGAGCACGAGATCTGCGAATTTCCCTTTGCACCGAAACCGCTCGCTCGCGAGCTGACCGCCAACCATCTGGAGCGCGGAGCGGATGGCCACGTTTCCGTACCCGATAGTCCGGGCCTCGGAATCGCCATCGACCCGCACGCGGCGCGCCGCTATCTCGTGGACGTCGAGATCAAGGCGAAGGGCAAGACCCTGTTCGTTTCTGCGGATCAATTTTAGTGAGATGCAGATCTATCAAATCGCCCGCAGCGCCGTCGTGACCGGTATCCGCGCCGCCCGCAGCGCAGGGAGCAAGCCGCCCAAAAGGCCCATGCCGAGCGCCCAGAGGATACCGAGTCCAACGAGCGCAGGCGTGACGGCGAGCCTAATACTGTAGCCCAAGGGACTCGCCGCGAGGCCATTGAACAAGATCCAGGCCAATCCGCTGCCCAGCAGCGCGCCCGGTATCGCCAGCAGTACCGACTCGACCAGGACGGCGACCACGAGGGAGCCGGGTGCGAAGCCGATCGCGCGTAACGTCGCGAGTTCGCGGCGCCGCGAGTCGACGATGGCGTAGAGCGAGTTGACCGCGCCGAGCGTCGCGCCCAGTGCCATGATGGACCCCACGAAATACGCGACAAAATACAAGATGGCGTTCAGCTGTTTGAATTCGTCCTCGACCACGGCGCGTTCGGGCAAAGCCTCGAGATGCAAGGCCGGGTTGGCGGCGACCGCGTCGCGAAATGCACTGAAGTCCGCCGCGGATTGCAGCATTACCCCCACCGACGTATAGGTATTGCTCTTGAAGGCGGACATGATGCTGTCGACATCGCCATAGACCACGCACTGTTGAGCCTCGTCTTCATCGAAGTGTCCCACGACGGTCCACGCGACACCGTGTATCAGGCGACTGTCACCCAGCTCGAATCCGGTGAATTGGCGGGCACAGGAGTCGCCGGCAATCAGTTCCTGCAGCCCGGGCCGAAACATGCGACCGCCGGTGAAGCGCATCTCCGGTAGGTATTCGGTGATCGTGGGCGTCACACCGATCACCGGGAAATAGATGCGCGTGCGTGTGCCTCGACGGCGTCCCTCGATGAACGTCATGGACTCAAACACGACGATGGGCTCGCCCGCGCTCCCCTTGCGGATGCCGGGCAGCCCGAGGATGGCCGCCGCCTCGTCCCTGGGAATGTCGCTCTGCCCCGGCCGTTCGCCCGTCTTGCTCAAAACCGCGTGGTCGGCACGCACGTCGCCCATCTCCTGACGGCGAGCGCCCGTGCCCATCGCCAGCATGGAGACCAACGCGCCGACGGCGCAGGTGACTCCGACGAGAATGGTCAGAGCGGACGAGGGCCGTTCGATGAGTCCCGCGAGGTTCACGCGCAGCAAGGCAAGACACTGGCGCGCGAAATTCATGCGTGCGCTCTTGTGAGACAGGACACTAGCGGCGGCCTGCCAGCGCCGCCACGATATTCGACCGGGCCGCGAAGATCGCCGGAATCACCGCACTGACGGTGGCCGCCAGAATGGCACAGGCGAGGCCCGCCGCGACCACGATGAGAGGCATCGACAATCCGGGGACGACCTTCGAAGCCAGCGGAAAGACAGTCAGGGCCAATCCCAGGCCGCACACCGCCGCGGCGACGAAAATCGTCAGCGCCTCCGCCAAGATGAAGAGAAACACGGCCGCATCGGTAAAACCGAGCGTCTTGAGCACCCCAAGCTCCGGCAGGCGCTCCCGGATGGATTGCATCATCATGGTGGCGGTCGCGAACAGCAGCGCGACGAACACCGCGGCGACGATCGAGCGGATGAGAAAGTTGAGGTCACCGATCGATTGCAACTGGGACTGCGCCAGCTCACGCATCGATTCGGTCCGGGTTTCATTCGCTGAATTGGCAAAGCGGCGGTCGATTTCATCGGCCACGGTCGCGGCCAGGGCCGGATCGGCAATCGCTACTTTGAAATGCTTCACGGTGCCCTTGCTCTCAACGCGAGCCTCATCGAAGTAGTCATAATTGATCAGCAGCGTGTCGCCGCCTCCCCCTAAGTCGCTGTCGGCGTAGGTGCCGACGACATCGAAGGCCCAGTCCGTCGAACCGTTCTTTTGCACGGTCTTGGAAAGCAGCGGAATGTGGTCGCCGATTTTCCAGCCGTACTTTGTCGCCACGACATCGCGGATGATTGCCGCCGTACGCGACTGGCGGAAGGCCGCGACGTATTCTGGTGCTATCGTATAGCTAAACGCCGAGAGCCAGCCCTCGACCGGCCGCACCGCGACGACGCCCAATTTCTGGTCCGGCGATTGATAAGTGGCCCCGAACAATTCCACCGGCGCGACGACCTTGACGCCCGGAACCGACTTGATCCGCTCGAGCAGCGACAAGGGCAGCGGATCGAACAGCGCCAGAGTGCCGTGCACCAAGAGCACGTCGGCTCGAGTTTGGCTGATGAGCTGCTCGACGCCGGTCTTCAGACCCTGGAGCACGCCGAACAAGGCGAAGGCCACGCACACCTGTAGAAAGATCAGCACGGTGCGCCCAGGTTTGCGCCAGATTCCGGACCAGATGAGCGGGAGGAATTTCATCGGCTAGTTTTCGTCGGACCACTCTGCCACGCGGTCAGGCGCCGCGGTTCCACCACCAAGCGGCGCCGAACAGCGCCACCATCATGATGGACGACACCAACTTGATCACGGTACCGAAGAGCAAACCGATCCAGGCGCCCACCCCCACCTCCGTCGAACGCCGAATGCTGTTGCCGGCGGTGAGTTCGCCGAGCACCGCGCCGAGAAAGGGCCCGATCAGCAACCCCGGCAGCCCGAAGAATACGCCGATCACGGTGCCCGCGAGGGCGCCCGCGACGGCTCGCTTGCCGGCTCCCACACGCTTCGCGCCCAAGGCACCCGCGAGCAAGTCGAACGTCAGCCCAACGGCACCGACGAGCGCGATGCCGATCAGCCACCACATCCCAACATGGCGATATTCATCGGCGCCCGAAATCATCCAGATGCCGCCGAAGATCAACGGTATTCCCGGCAGCACCGGCAGGATCGCGCCGACTAGGCCGGAGACGATCAGCACGGCCCCGATGACCTCAAGAAGCATCCGAATGACCCTTGTAGTGCGACTCCCGCGCCTCTAGCGTCAATTTCCAAAAACGACGATGAGCGATCGTTTTCGTCACAGCCGGCCAGGGTCGGTTGCTTAGTTCATATGCTCATGCTAGAAACAGATTACTCGCAATAAGTGCGGCCCCTGGAGAATAGCATGAAGCTACTTTCGTCCTTGATCGCGTGTCTGGCGCTATCGGCATGCGCTACGGATTATTCGTCGCAGCTTTCTGAAGCCGGTTTTGGCTATCGACGGCTCGATTATTCGGAAGGCAACGTGGATCCGGCCATGTTGATGAACGGCACGTATGCTGCAAAGCAACTGAACGGTCCGTCGACACCTCTGCAGGCATTTTGCTTGAGTGAGTACCGTTGTTCACGACAATCGCAACTGCAGTCCTCCGGATGGGACCCGTAAGGCGCTCAAGAATCCAAGCCGAGCGCCTGGATCAACTCGGCTGGCGGCCCGTCGAAGCGCGCGAGCGGCACATTGCCGATATAGTTCAAGTCCTTTCGACCGGCGGGGGTTGAATAAAAGCCGCCGGCGGTCAAATCGCGAAACAGCGCGAAGAACTTTGCGGCATCGGCGCGCGAACTCGTGGCGCGGGATTCGTCGCAGATGTCATCGCAAATACCCTGCTGCTGAGCGCTGTCGAGCTCCGAAAATCCCTTGCCGAAGCGGCGGACGGCCTCGGTATCCAACCATGCTAATCCAGTTTGCACGATCGTCCGGTCTTCCTGATGGCGGGGATAGGGCGCACTCACCCACTCATCGATGAAATCGACCACGCCGACCGCCGACGCGCTTTCGGAATGCTCGTCCGCCGGAATGATGATGTCCGCCAGGATGACGGCGAGGCGCCGCTCGGCCGCCGTAAAGGTCAACGGCCACAGCTCGCCGGGCCGATAATTCGCGACGAGATTCGGATCCGTGCCGTAGCCTCGTGCCGTTGGGGCAACATCGGCGGGTGTCACGGGAGCGCCTCGCGCCGCACGCCCACCCTTCAGCGGTAACGCAGCGCCGGCGGCGAGCACCCACTTGATGGTCGTACGCCGGTCCATTACAACTCCTTACGCCCCATCACAGCTCCTTGCGCCGCATGCGTTCGAGAATATGGTCCGACGCGCGCCACGCCAAGGCCATGATGGTGAGCGTTGGATTCTTGTCCGCGTTCGAGGCGAACACGCCGCCGTCGGCGACGATTAGATTGTCGACATCCCAGGTCTGGCCCCACCGATTCGTGACGGATGACTTGGGATCGGATCCCATGATGGCCCCCCCGACTTCGTGGATGATGGACCCGCCCGGGGCGATGGCCTTGGCGCCATCGGTCTTCACTTCGCCATGGACGCGCCCGCCCATCGCCTCGATGATATCCGCGAAGGTGCGTTGCATGTGAGCGGCCTGGCGCATCTCATGATCCGACCATTGCCAGTGGAATCGCAGCACCGGGATTCCCCATTTGTCCTTCATGACCGGATCGATCTCGCAATAGGACTGATCGTTCGGGATCATCTCCCCGCGTCCAGCGAATCCAACGAAAGATCCATAGTAGCGGCGCACGTCTTGCTTGAACTTTGCTCCGTAGCTGCCGCCGGTCAACCACTCGAGGCCGGCGCCGGTGCCATGATCCGGCATGCGTTTGCCGCCGCCGAATTCGATGTGGTAGCCGCGCGCGAAATCGAGCTTGCCCGCGTGCTGCTCCTGATAGAGCCACCAGGGAACATACATCTGATGGCCATCCGCGGCATCTTCATTGAGCGGCGGCAGGCTCTCGAGCAGCGGAATCTGGCCGTCCACCGAACTGCCGACGGTGTCCATCAAATAGCGCCCGACCTTACCGCTGGAATTGGCGAGTCCCTCCGGAAACCGCTCGCTCTTGGAATTGAGCAGAATGCGGACCGACTCGCAGGCACTCGCCGCGAGTATCACCACCCGTGCGGCGGCATGCCGATGTTTCCCGCTCGTGCGGTCGACGAAGTTCACGCCGTTCGCCCTCCCGTCGCGTCCCACGGTGACTTCGTAAACCATGGCGTCGGTTCGAATGTCGAGATTGCCGCTGGCGAGCGCGGGCGGCAAATGCACGGTGGTCGATTGATAGTTTGCGCGGATGGCACAGCCCCGACCGCACGAAGTCGCCCACAGACACGCCGCCCGCTTCCGCATGTCGTCGGCGATGATCTTCTGTGCCCTGGCATTTCCCGGATGCAGGCGCGCCGGTGAATTCTTGAAATCGAGCGGCTGCGTCAGCACCGCACGATGGCCGGGGATCACGGGTATCCCCAAACGCTTGGCCCGCTGCGCCACCATGAGATCGCTCACCAGCGGCTTCGGTGGCGGCAGCAAGCATCCCGGCGAGGAATTCGGAGTGTTCTCGAGACCCTCGTTACTGCCGTAGACGCCGATCAGCAACTCCACTTTGTCGTAGTACGGCGCGACGTCTTCATACGAGATGGGCCAATCCAAGCCTAAGCCGTCGCGAGTCCTCGGCTTGAAATCGTAGGGACCATTGCGCAAGCTGATCCGTCCCCAGTGATTCGTACGGCCGCCCAGCATCCGCGCGCGCCACCACTCGAAGCGACCCGCATCCTCTTCGCTAGCACGCGCATACGGCTCGCCGGGCACTTCCCACCCACCGTCCACCGTCGCGTCGTAGAATCCAAAAGGTTTATCCGGCGTGCTCGCCGCCGCGAGCGGCGCCAAGTCCGGTGTCTGAAACATCGGCGTTTCCGTTTCCGGCACATACTTGCGCCCAGCCTCGAGCATGAGCACCTTCGCGCCGTCCATACAAAGCGTATAGGCCGACTGCCCGCCGCCGGCTCCCGAGCCCACCACGATGACATCGTAGGAGCTCTTTTGGTTCTTGTCGGTCACAAACACGGGCCACCCCTTTCTTGCCCAGCGGCCTTGAAGTTCCGACATTAACACCGCGGCGTCCCCAAGAAAACCGACGCCCTCCCCTGCAGTCGAATCGAATCATCGCGCAGCCCAATGTGAGCGGCGAACAACCCTGCGGCCGCATCGATATGCGTTTAGAATGTCGCCGCATCGGCGCATCTTTGGGGGAGTGAAAATGGCAGTCGACAGCACAGAGTCCGCCATCGCCGCGCGCGCCGGGCTCGGTGTTAGCGCGAGCACGGCCCGCGTTCTTGGCCTCGCGTTGCTATCGACCGGGTTGCTGCAGTTTGCGTCGCTGCTGATTGTTGCGCTGCCCTCCGGCACCTCGAGCGCACGCACTCCGGCCGCTCCCCCCGATCCACCGCAAGCGCTGTTCAAAGACCTCTTTGTGGCCGTGCAAGAGGCACAGATCTTCCCCGACGGCAAAGCGTTTCCCGACGCCGTTCCGAAGGCGGCGCCGGACGACATCCTGAAGGACTACCACGCCGCGCATCCCAATTCGGCGGCCACGCTCGAAGCTTTCGTCGAGTCGCATTTCGCGTTGCCCACACAGATCGAAGGAGCGCCCTCGGCTCCCAATCGAACCTCCATCACCGCACATATCGATGGTCTCTGGGAGGTACTCACCCGCAACTCCACCGCAGTGCCGCAGTATTCCTCGCTGCTGGCCCTGCCGCAGCCCTACGTCGTGCCGGGCGGCCGGTTTCGCGAAATGTACTACTGGGATTCTTACTTCACGATGTTGGGGCTCACCGAAAGCGGCCGCCAGGATTTGGTGGTCGGCATGGTCCGCGACTTCGGCTATCTCATCGATACCTTCGGACATGTGCCTAACGGCGCGCGCACCTATTACCTCAGCCGCTCGCAGCCGCCGTTTTATTTCGAAATGGTCGCATTGACCTCGCCCGACGATCCGGCCGCCGCCTTCGCCGCCTATCTGCCGCAGTTGCGGCGTGAATATGCGTTTTGGATGGAGGGCGCGGAGAGCGTGCTGCCCGGCAAGCCGCACCGGCACGTGGTGGCGATGCCGGACGGCTCGGTGCTGAATCGCTTCTGGGACGATCGGGACACGCCTCGCGATGAGTCGTATCGCGAAGACACAGATCTCGCGCGCTCGAGCAAGCGTCCGGCGCCGGAATTGTTTCGCGACATCCGCGCGGCGGCGGAGAGCGGCTGGGACTTCGGCTCGCGCTGGTTTGCCGACGGCCGCACACGCGCGACCATCGACACCACGGACATCGTCCCGGTGGACCTCAACAGCCTGCTGTTCGGCCTGGAGAATGCCATCCGCGCCGGTTGCGAGCGGGCCGCGGACAAGGCCTGCGCCGCCGAGTTCGCGGAACGTGCCGCCACCCGACGCCGCGCCATCGACCACTATCTTTGGGATGCGGACATGGGTGCCTATCTCGATTATGGATTGACCAGCGGCACAAGGATGCCCCGGGTGTCGGCGGCGACACTGTATCCGCTCTTCGTCTCCTTGGCCTCCAAGACTCAGGCAACGGCGGTTGCAAATATTACCGCTCGGGAGTTGCTCAAGGCCGGCGGGATCGTGACGACGACGCTTGCGACGGGCCAGCAATGGGATTCTCCAAACGGTTGGGCGCCGCTGCAATGGATCGCGATCTCCGGATTGCGCAGCTACGGCGAGGAGTCTCTGGCCGCGACCATCGCGTGCCGGTGGGTGGCCAACGTCAACGACGTCTACCGGCAGAGCGGCAAACTGGTGGAGAAATACGATGTCGTCACGCTGGGCCGCAGCGGCGGTGGCGGCGAATACCCATCCCAGGACGGGTTCGGCTGGACCAATGGCGTCATGCGTAAACTCATGGCGCTGTATCCCGCCGACGCCGGCCTCGCCTCGCCCGCGCTCTGTCCCGGCGTTTGAGCCGATTCGCACCACAGCCGTGCAAATCCGTACGCGACGGCTATAATGCGCCTGCGCGCCCACGAGAAGGGCCATGCGGATTGGGAAATACCCGTCGATTCTCTGGCTAAGAATCGCCCCGTCCAAGAAGTTACTTCGACCGACAGATTCGACCAATTGAGTTGACAGGGGGAGTTGGTATGACAAATCTACATTGGCCGTTGCGCCGAGGCGTTGCCGTGGCGATTGCGGTTTGCGGAGTCATCCGGGTCGGCGCCGTGCGCGCCGAGGAGACGACCAGCCAGCCGGTATTGACCGAGATCATCGTCACGGCACAAAAGCGCGAACAGAATATCCAGGACGTACCGATTTCGGTCATCGCCCTGTCGGGGCAGCAACTCAAGGACGCCGGTGTCACCGACATCAAGAATTTGACGGTCCTGACGCCGGGCCTCACCGTCACCTCGACCACCTCCGAGAACGTCACGACGGCGCGTATTCGCGGCATCGGCACCGTCGGCGACAACCCGGGCCTCGAGTCCTCCGTGGGTGTCGTGATCGACGGAGTCTATCGTCCACGGAATGGCGTCGGTTTCGGCAATCTGGGCGAAATCGAACAGATCGAAGTTCTCGAGGGACCGCAGGGCGAACTGTTCGGCAAGAACAATGATGCCGGCGTCATCAGCATCACCACGAAGCGACCCTCGAGTACGTTCGGCGTGACGGCGGAAGCGACCTATGGGAATTTCAACGACAAGGAGTTGTCGGCCTCGGTGACCGGCCCGCTCGGCGACATCTCGGCCGGCCGCCTGTATGTCGGCTATCAAAAGCGCGACGGCTTCGAATTGCTGAGCGACGGCGACGGGCCGAACACGGAAAATCGCGCCAACGACCGCAACGTCTACACTCTGCGTGGCCAGTATCAATTGACGTTCACTGACGATGTGAGCCTGCTCTTCATCGGCGACTATTCGAAGCGCAACGAAGTCTGCTGCGCCGCCGTGGTGACCTCGTCCGGCCCGTTCGCCGGCGTGGCCAATGCCGTCTCGGCGCTGCCCATCTTGGGCGGAGGCGGCACCGGTGCCACGGCCGAGCCCACCTCGCCGCTCGATCCCTTCAACTACCGTGCCTATGCCAATCAGCCGATTTCCCAGCGTATCCGCGATACGGGGGTATCCGCCGAGCTCGATTGGAATCTCGGCTTCGGCAAATTGACGTCGATCACGGCATGGCGCGACAACACCATCGTCGAGGGCACCGACACCGACTACACCGGGCTCGATATCCTCGAAGAGCCGAGCGGACTCGGTAATCAAACCGACTTCAAGCAGTTCAGCCAGGAAATTCGCCTGAGCGGACGCAATGGCCCGCTGGACTGGCTCGTCGGCGGCTTTTTCTCGAATGAAATTCTCGACACGGGTACGAACATCACGGCGGGGGACGCGTTCGATACCTACATCAGCGGCTTGGCGTCCGCCGCCGCCGGCGCCAACCCGCCGAATTTCTTCCTGATACCGGGACTCACCGGCAATCCGCCGCAAGGCACTTTCATTCCCGGTGTGTCGGGCGAAGCGGATTACTTTCATCAGACTTCCAAGAGCTATGCCTTCTTCACCAACGAAACCTACGCCATCGCACGCAGTTTGGACTTGACGGGCGGATTGCGATTCACCTCGGAGAAGAAGGCCGCGGATTCCAACTACGTGAGTCCGGATGGCGGCGCCGCCTGCGGCCAGCTGCTGGGTTCGCCCGGCGAGGCGGCGATCGCCGCCAATCCCGCGTTGGCCGGCGAGAACGCGTTTCTCATCGGCTACGGCTGCGCGACGCTGTTCAATCCGTTCTTTGGAGGCCACTCGACGGTTCAATCGCTGAGCGAAGGCAATGTGTCGGAATCGGTGAAGCTGTCTTATCACGTCAACGACGATGCAATGACGTATCTGTCGTGGGCGAACGGCTACAAAGCCGGGGGATTCAATTTGTCGCGCACGACCTCGCCCGCGACGCCGGCGGATCCCGCCGGATTGGCCCCGAACTTCGATACCGCATTTTCGCGCGAGACGGTGTCCTCCTGGGAACTCGGCGTCAAGAGCGAGTTCTTCAACAAGACCTTGCGCGTGAACGCCGCGGCCTTCGATCAGAACTATACGAACTTCCAGTTGAATACCTACACCGGCATTCAATTCGTGGTGAGCACGCTGCCGCGTGTATCTTCCGATGGCGTCGAAATCGACACCGAATGGGCTACACCGGTGTCGGGCCTGCACCTCTCCGCGGGACTGACCTACGCCTTGACGGACATTCGTGAATTCGGCCCCTCCGCCAATCTGTTTGCGCCGCCGATTGGTGCGAACAATCCGGGTTATATCACCTATCCCGGCGAGCATCGCCTCAACAATAGGCTGTCCTTCGCGCCGCTCTGGTCGGGCGTGGCCTCGGCCAGCTATACGATTCCGCTCACCGATGCGCTGCAATTTCGCGCGATCGTCACCGACAAGTACGATTCCTCGTACAACACGGGATCTGATCTCGATCCCCTGAAACTGCAAGGCGGCTACGGATTGTTGAATGCGCGTCTCGGGCTCGGTGCGCCGGACGGCAAATGGACGGTGGAAATCTGGGGACAAAATCTGGCCGACAAGGGTTACTACCAGGTCGCCTTCGACGCGCCGATCCAATACGAGCAGATCGACGCGTTCTTGGGCGACCCGCGGACTTTCGGGGTCACGTTCCGGACCAAATTTTAAGTGAGACCGCGCTCACTGCGATCGCTAACTGCGAGCGATCATCACGATCTTGCGGCGGTCGAGTGGCGATTGGGGCATGAGCCCGGCGTCGTTGATGAGGACGTCGACTCTGCCGTACGTATCGACGGCGGTGTCCACGAGTCGCTGCACTTGCTCGAAATGGGTCACATCGGTCGCGATCGCGACGGCTCGGCCGCCGGCCGCGATCAAGTCCTTCGCGAGTGCTTGCATGCGATCGATGCGGCGCGCGCCGAGCACGAGGGTTGCGCCTAGAGAGGACAAGTGGCGCGCCGCGGCTTCGCCGAGGCCGCTGCTGGCCCCGGTGATGATGACGATCTTGCCGGCGATGTTGGTGCTCATGCGTTTCTTTGTAGCCTAGATGCGACCGAGGAACTCGCCCAAGGTCCGCGCGGTATGCTCGGGAAACTGATCGACGAAGAAATGCCCTCCCGGTAGCGACGCGGCCGTCATGTCGGCGAGCCGTGAACGCCACTCCGCCGGCAGATCGAACAGCCGCGCCATTACGCCCTTGGCGCCATACAGCAGCAGCGCCGGACACTGTACGCGGCGTTCGAGGTCCTCTGTGTCGTGCTCGAGATCCACGGTGCCCGCGGCTCGATAGTCGGCGCAGGATCCGTGGATCATGGCGGGATCGCGCCAGGCACGCCGATATTCCGCCAGCATGTCGGCGTCGAAATCCTCGGCGCGGGCCGCGCCCCATCCGAATAGCGACTGTTCATAAAAGAAGTCGGGATCGCGGCCGATCAGAGTCTCGGGAAATGGCTCCGGTTGGGCGAGGAAGTACCAGTGCCAGTAGGCCTGCGCCAGATGGCGGTCGGTGCGCATGAACATGGCGTGCGTGGGGAGAATGTCCATGACGGTGAGCGACATTACCGCTTCCGGATGATCGAGCGCCATGCGGTGGGCGGTGCGGCCGCCGCGGTCGTGGCCGACGGCGTGGAAACGCGGGAAACCCAACATTTTCATGAGCCCCACCTGGTCATTGGCCATGGCCCGAAACGCGTAATTGCGGCTGTCAGGGGTAGAACGCGGCTTCGCCGAATCGCCATAGCCGCGCAGGTCCGCACACACCACCGTGAAGCGGCGCGCGAGCAGCGGCGCTACCCGCGCCCATAGCGCTTTGCATTGTGGAAAGCCGTGCAGCAACAGCACCGGCGGACCGGCGCCGCCCGCGACGAAGGAGATTTCGATCCCGTCGATGCCCGCCTTGCGTTGTGAAAATTCCTCGAACATGGTTGGGATTATCTTCCGTTGACCCCCCGCCGTCTAACCTAGACAATTCTCCTAGTGATGGACGAGAACGCCGTAAACGTATCCATACCTGCTAGCGCCGCATGGCTCGGCGCCTTTGGGCTCGTGCCGTTCGCCGCGCTCGCCGGCTTGTTGCCATTCGTCCCCGGCGACCTGAAATCGGATCTCACGTACGCGCTGCTCGCGTATGGCGCCGTCATCCTGTCATTCCTGGGCGGTGTGCACTGGGGTCTCGCGATCGGCAGCACCCGACCCGCGGCAGCCGTGGCTCTTAAACGTCGCCTGATCTGGAGCGTCATTCCATCGCTGGTGGCATGGGCGGCGTTAGTGGTGCCGGCGCGCAGCGGATTGTTCATTCTCGCCGCGGCGATCGTCCTGATGCTGGTCATCGACATCCGTGCCACGCGCGCCGGAGAGGCGCCGGCGTGGTACCCCAAGCTCCGCGTGCCGTTGAGTTGTGCCGTGGCCGCTTCGCTCCTGATCGGGGCATGGTCTGCGGTCCCCTAAATCACCACCACCACCTTGCCGCGCGCCTCGCGCGATCCCAGCCGCGCTATCGCCTCGCCCCCGCGCGCGAGCGGAAACCGCTCGGTCACCGCGGGTTTGATGCGCCCCTCCCGGTACATCGCCATCAGCTCGGCGACATTCGCGGCGTGCAGTTCCGGATAGCGGCGCGTGAATTCACCCCAGAACACGCCGATGATCTGGCAACTCTTGAGCAGCGGCAAATTGAGCGGCAGCTTCGGAATGCCGGCGGGGAATCCGACCACCAGGTGGCGGCCCTGCCAGCCGATCGCGCGCAAGCTCGCTTCCGTGTAATCGCCGCCGACGCCGTCGTAAATCACCTCGGCTCCATCGGCGCCGCAGGCCGCCTTCAGTCGGTCGGTCAATGCACGCGCCACCGTCTTGTCCAAGGGACCGGCCGGATATTGCACGCCCTCATCCGCGCCGCGCTCGGCCGCCAGGGCGAGCTTCTCCGCGCTCGATGCGGCGGCCACCACCCGCGCGCCCATCGCCTTGCCCAACTCCACCGCCGCCAGGCCGACGCCGCCGCCGGCGCCCAACACCAGCAGGGTCTCGCCGGCTCGAAGCTGAGCGCGGTCCTTGAGCGCGTGCTGCGAAGTGCCGTAGGTCATGAGCAGCGCGGCTGCCTCATCGAATGGCATGGCGTCGGGGATTTTCCAGCAATTGCTCGCGAGGCCGACCGCCTTGGCCGCCATCCCGTTGCCCACCGGAGAGAGTGCCACTCGATCGCCGACGCGCACGTTCACGACGCCCTCGCCCACGGCATCGATCACCCCCGCCACCTCGTTGCCGGGCGAAAACGGCCGGGGCGGCTTAAACTGGTACAAGTCCTGGATGATCAACAGGTCCGGATAATTGACGCCGCAGGCGCGCACGGCAACCCGCACCTCCAGAGGCCCGGCGATGGGTTCCGCGATCTCCTCGAGCACCAAAGTGTCGGAGCCGCCGGGCTGCCGGCTCAACAACGCCTTCATGATGTCAGCTCCCGCCGGTGGCACCCGGCCGCCTCTCGCTCCTGCAGTTCGCGCCACATGATCTTGCCGGCGCCCGACTTGGGCAGCGCGTCGACGAATTCGACGATGCGCGGGCACTTGTAGGCCGCCATGTTTTCCCGGCACCAGCCGATGATGTCCTGCTCGTCGACGCGGCCGCGCCATTCCGGCCGCGGCACGATCACGGCTTTGACCGTCTCGCCGCGGTGCTCGTCCTTGGTGCCGATCACGCAGGCTTCGAGCACGGCGGGATGCTGGTACATCAGCGATTCGACTTCGGTGGGCCAGACCTTGTAGCCGGAGGCATTGATCATGCGCTTGAGCCGGTCGACGATGAAAAAATAGCCGTCCTCATCGATCCGGCCGAGATCGCCGGTGCGCAGGAATCGTTTGCCGTCGATGAGGGGCATGGCTTCCTCGGTGTCTTTGGGCTTGTTCCAGTAGCCCAAGAAAACCTGGGGGCCATGGGTGACGATCTCGCCGACTTCGCCGGCGGGCAGTTCACGCAAGCTCACCGGATCGACCACGCGCGAGTCGACGTCGTAAATCGGAATGCCCAGACATTGCTTCTTCGGGCGATGCTCGGGATTCAAATGCGTGGCGCCGATGGTTTCCGACAACCCGTAGCCCTCGTAGTACGTGACGCCCAGCCCCTGGAGGCGCTGCGCCACCGCGGCGGGCATGGCGGCCCCGCCGCCGGTCAGGCGCCGGATCGAACTCAGGTCATACTTGGCGATATCGGGATTCGCGAAAAAATCCTGAATCATGGTGGGAATCGCCGTCCAGCTCGCGACCCGATAGCGCTGCACGCATTCGGCCGCGGCGCTGCGGTCCCAGCGCGGCAGCATGACCACGGTGTTGCCGGCATACAGCGGCGTATTCATGCCGCCCTGCATCCCGGTGACGTGAAACAAAGGAGCGACCGCCATCAACGTGGTTTCCGGCGTCAACGCGAACCAGCGCGCGCCCGCAACCGCGGTGTGCATGACGCTGCGATGCGTGTGCATGCAACCCTTGGGCACCCCCGTCGTACCGGATGTGTACGGCATGACGCACAAATCGGCGGGTCCCGCGGTCAGCGGCCCCGGTTGCCAACCGCCGGCGAGCACGTCGCGCCAAGCGATCACGCCGCTGCCGGTCGGCTCGACGCGCGGCGCGGCGACGAAATCCGGCACCGCCAGTGTGGTCGGATTCTTGAGGTAATCGGAGTAGGTCGCTACGATCGCGAACTCGAGCCCTGAGTGACCCGGCAGTGAGTCGTGGAGCAGCGGTTCGATGCGGGAAAACAATTCCTGCGACACGATGGCGGTACGCACTCCGGCGTCTTCGATGTAGCGCTGCAACTCCTGGGTCAGGTTCATGGGATTGACGGGCACCACCACCGCGTTGGCACGCAGGATCCCGTAATAGCCGATGACGAACTGCGGACTGTTCTGCATGAAAAGCAGCACGCGGTCGCCCGGGCGCACGCCGCATTGCCGCTCGAGGAACCCGGCGACGCGCTCCGCTTCATTCAAGAAATCCGCAAAAGTCACCGCGGTGTCGTAGAACACCAGGAACGGCTTGTCGGGATAGCGTCGCGCCGACACCTCGGCGTTGTAGAAGAGATTGGTGGCGGGCGCCGCCATATTGTGCATCGCGTTGACCGGCCAGAATTCAAAGTGTCGATCCGACATCGCCCCCCCCTTCAAACCCCTCGACTACCCTCCAAGCCCCTCGACTACCCCCGATGCCGCGACAACTCGAGCTTGCCGATCTGCTCGCGATGCACTTCATCCGGACCGTCGGCAAATCGCAGAGTGCGGGCGCCGGCATAGGCCGCCGCCAGCGGAAAATCTCCGCTCACGCCGCCGCCGCCGTGGACCTGGATGGCCCAATCGATGACCTGACAGGCCATGTTGGGCGCGGCCACCTTGATCATCGCGATTTCCTTCTTGGCGGCGCGATTGCCGACGGTGTCCATCATGTAGGCGGCATTCAACACCAGCCAACGCGCTTGATCGATCAAGATTCGGGAATCGGCGATGCGCTCGAGAGTGACGCCCTGTTCGGACACGCGGCGGCCGAAGGCGACGCGCTGCTGGGCCCGCTTGCACATGAGTTCGAGGGCCCGTTCGGCGAGACCGATCAAACGCATGCAATGGTGGATGCGGCCGGGGCCTAGGCGCCCTTGCGCGATTTCGAAGCCGCGGCCCTCGCCCAACAGCAGATTCTCCACCGGCACGCGCGCGTCGACGACTTCGAGTTCGGCGTGCCCGTGCGGCGCGTGATCGTAACCGAACACCGTCAGCTGGCGCACCCGCCTGACGCCGGGCGTGTTCATGGGCACGAGTATCATGGATTGCTGGCTATGCCGTTGCGCGGTCGGGTCGGTCTTGCCCATGAAAATCAAAATCTCGCAGCGCGGATCGCCGGCGCCCGAGGTCCACCACTTGCGGCCGTTGATCACATAGTGATCGCCGTCGCGTACGATCGAGGACTGAATGTTGGTGGCATCGCTCGAGGCGACATCAGGCTCGGTCATGGCGAAGGCCGAGCGGATGCGGCCGTCGAGCAGCGGCACGAGCCATCGCCGCTGCTGTTCGCGAGTCGCATAGCGGGCGAGGACCTCCATGTTGCCCGTGTCGGGCGCCGAGCAATTGAACGCCTCGGGTGCGATGTCGGAGCGACCCATGATCTCGCACAGCGGCGCATATTCGAGGTTGGTGAGCCCGGCCCCGTGCTCGGAATGCGGCAGGAACAGATTCCACAGATTGGCGGCCTTGGCCTTGCGCTTGAGCTCCTCCATCACCTCGGTCGGTGCCCACGGGTCGCCGCGGCGGCGGTTGGCTTCGATCTCCTCGTTGAAACGCGCCTCGGCCGGGTAGATGTGCGCCTCCATGAAACCGGTGAGTTCGTCCTGCAAGGCGCGAACCTTGTCGCTGTGCGAGAAATCCATGCTGTGTCCTCGTTATTCGCCTACGCGCCGAATGATGCCCGTACCAACGCCCATGCCTGTTCGGCGAGCGGCCCCGCCCGCCGTCCGGTCTCGCGCGCCGAGGCACTCGAGGCGTTGCCCTGGATGGCACGTGCTAGCACACCCTGCAGAATTCCCGCCAAACGGAACATGTTGAACGCCAGGTAGTACGCCCACTCCTGCGGCGCCACCGGCGCGCGGCCGCGGCGCCGGCAGTAATCGGCCACACACTCCTGTTCCGCGGGGATATTCAATGCCGCCGGATCGAGTCCCCTCAAGCCCCGAAATTCCTCCGCCGACAAGTGATAGCGCATGCAGAGATAGGCCAGGTCGACGAGCGGATGGCCCAGGGTCGACAGCTCCCAGTCGAGCACCGCCAGAATGCGCGGCTCGCGCGGATGAAATATCGCATTGTCGAGCCTGAAATCGCCGTGCACGATGCTGGTTTCCTCAGCGGCCGGAATGTGTTCTGGCAGCCATTCAATGAGCCGCTCCATGGCCTCGTTCTTCTCGGTTTCCGAGGCACGGTACTGCTGCGTCCAGCGCGCCACTTGACGCTGAATGTAGTGGCCGGTCTTGCCGAAGTCGCCGAGACCGGCCGCGGTGTAGTCGATGCTATGCAGGGCCGCAATCGCCCGCGTCATCTCCGCATAGATGGCGCGC
>Ga0209611_10000923_pt1 | contig 47724 bp, 41 predicted proteins | sample S1TSphgellanicum_3_FD_187693 | JGI IMG/M metagenome (GOLD analysis project Ga0209611, IMG submission 187693) | Host-associated microbial communities from peat moss isolated from Minnesota, USA - S1T2_Fc - Sphagnum magellanicum MG (SPAdes) (version 2) | ecosystem: Host-associated > Plants > Peat...
CAAAGGATTTTTGGTGAATTAAAAAAATGCCCCAAGCCAAAGTCATTAGATTTTGAGGATTTGTTTTTTGAAATCGCCATATCTTAGAAAAATAGGTTCCAACAGCTCGCCAAAATATTGTAGGATTCTTAAAATTTTCAACAACTTCCTCTTTGAGTTGTAAGCCAAAGTTGACTAATTCCTCCAGTGGGTAGACAAAATTGGGAAAAACACCCCCAAAAATAATAAATTCCCTGAATCCAACCCAAAATATTTTATTTTATTTTATTATTTTTAAAGTTTTAAGAAACATTATTTAAATTTACTACTTTTTTATTCCACTTCATACGCGGAAATGGGACCTGCTGCCCGTGCCCGACTTGCTGCTTCCCATGTTCCCCCGGCCCGTGCGCGGATCGAGCTTTTTTGCCCTAGCAAAGCAAGCACGCACCGCAAGCTCCGGTTGCGTCGACGACACAGTCCGGATTCCTTCGTTGAAAGACGACGCGGATGCAATTCTGCATTCGCGAGACCCAATAAAAAAATTTTAAAAACACTTCTGTTTGGGCACTTTGAAGTTTCCGGATCAAGTCGTGTAGCAAATTGTGAAAGTTTAGGATTCCTGTAGTCAGAGGTACTAGGGTATTTCTCTCGCATTGTTTTTTGGAAAACTGAGACTGGCGATTCTTAATGAAGCTTTTCAGTAGAAGGAAGCGTGGGACTCAAGGCAACAGTAATTGGTGTCATCGCATGGTTTTATCATAGCTTCTATTGTTGTTGGCTCTCTCGACCTTTTGTCCGGTGAAATTTCTGTTAAAAAAAACAGGCACTGATCATGCTGGAGTGAAAACTCTCTCTTCAGTGGAAGGAGTTGTGGTACTGTAGGCATATATGCTGGGCATAGTTCAGAGCCATCTGGTTTCATTCTTTCTTGTTGTGGTCTGCGGTGTGGAACTTGGCACAAACAAGGCGCATCCATCAATTGGACATCATCATCTCCATATCCAGATATGACAGAGGTATGTATGTGCTTTGTGTCTTCTGCTGAAGCTCAAGAATAATGTGTGCAGCTGTCACTGTTATTTTCTGTGTTTCACTCTTGTTTTCTTTGTTTCTCTCTCTCTCTCTCTCTCTCTCTCTCTCGTTTTCTGTGAGTTTTAGCATGGGGGTCGCTCTCCTTGCATTTGGTGATACATTGTTGAATCTGAAATTGCTCTACCCTGTTTACCAGCTCATCTCTCAATTCAATTCTGGGTGAAATAAAATTACAAGTATGGAGAAGTTTTGACTACTTATGGATTTCTGTTTCCATCCTGTTGTTTTACTCTTCTACTTTGCATGGAATATGAGGAGGGTTTGACTACTAAGATAGAGCAGTGCAGTCACAGACACATTGCGTGGAAAGATAACAGAATTGTGTCCCAAGAAATTGCAAGTTTTGCTCTGTGGTTCAGAGTTTGAGTTGCACAATCCCATGGGCATTTTAAGCGGGGTTATAAAATTAAGACATGGATTAGGGTTTGAACAAGTTTAGATTTGCGTCTGCCTAGGGTTCTGATCAATTCTTTTTAGGGCTGCAGAGATTTGAGGAAGCTCAAAAGATAGGCTCATTTATCAAAGTAGTAGGATGTATTCAATAAATTGTCAGACCTCAAAAGACCTAATCTCACACATGAGCCTTTTTTCTACTATGACATGTAATATGGGGTAGATGTGAGAGCAGCACCTATAAGCTCATTGTGGGTCTGTTTTCTGTATACAGTACTGGGTGAGCCAAGGCAAGAAGTGGTGTGACTACTGCAAAATCTACATTGCCAACAATCCCTCCAGTCTTCGCAATCATGAATATGGGCAGCGTCACAAAGAGAGTGTTGCCACACGCTTGGCGACTATACGAAAGGACACCATTGCTAAAGAAAAGGAGAAGCAACAAGCCCTCAAGGACCTTGAGCGCATTGAAGCAGTATGTTGTTCTTATCATACATATGTCTTTTGTTTGTCCAGACTCCATAGTGTGTCACATGTCCTTCTTGACTGATTCTTTGTTGCATGCCATCTTAATTGACTGGAGGTGGAAACAGATTCCAGGGGCAGTTTAAATTGGGGCAAGTGGATATGTTTCAGCACATGTTTTGCTGCAGAGATGCTCCTGAAAGAATGTACATCACAAATCCTCTTACAGATAACACTGTTTGGTGTCTTCACCCCATCTCTGGGTGTTTCTGCAGTTTCATCCAAGCCTTGTGTTGAATCTCTTCTTGCATCACTGTCATCTCTGCACTTTCTGCCATATGAGCACCCAATATGCTTTGCTGACTTTGCACTTATCTGTTCTCTATGTCCATCATTCTGTGATTTCTTTGGAAGCTGATTGTCATTTTGTGATGGAAAGTGGAAGGAAATGAGAAAGAATGAACACTGAGACCTCAATTGATGCTTGAGGGTCTTTTGAGGTCTGACAAAAAGACCTCAAAAGACTTTCTACAAAAAGAAAGTGACTCATTTTCTTGTGTCTCTCTACTGTTGTTTGTGATATGATCTTCTGTGGTGAGCCAAATCTTCGTCAATTGTGGGCTTTGTGTGTCTGTCTCATTCTCTACACAGTTTCTGATATTGTTGAGGGCTTTGCATACTACTTGTGGGCAGCAAGCCAAGAAAAGCTATGAGAAAGATCTTGCTGCCATCCAGCGAGCAGATGCAGCAGGAGCTGAGAGACTTGCAGCAACTACTATTGACACAGGACCAAAAGTAGCACAAGCAACAGCTGAGAGAGGACAAGTATCCACTGAAGCTCAGAGGCAGCCCAGTAGTGCAAATGAAGGTCAGAAAGTTGGTAAGGAAATACTTGCTGAGCAGTGGTGAGAGTTTTTGTTCATGTCTTGCTCTCAAAGCTCAGTTACCTGTTGGGGTTGAAGACAAGAAAACCATCCTCAGTGTAGATTGTAAATGTGGATGATCAGCATAGAACCAATTGCCAAAGTGGCTATGATCATGGCTTATACCTGGTTGTCAACTCAATTCACTACTAGCCATGGCCATAAAGTGCCAAGTGAAACTCAGTTGGTAGACCATGTGCCATTCTTCTTATTTTTGTTGGGCATGGCCCTGACAATGGTGTGGCTTGGCAGAGTGGACATATGATGAAAAGACAGGCTATCATTTCAACGCAGCAACAGGCTACTATTATGACCCTAACTCGGGCTTCTACTACAGTGACATCCTAGGTGCGCACTTCCAATCTCTGGATTACTTTTTTTGACCTCCATTACATGCATCCTACTAACTAGTCTAGAAGGTTTTGGTCTAAGAAGACTCAGAGAGATCCTGAGGGGTTGTTTAGGGAAGGCATCAATTTGTCAGTTCCATCACATAGAATGCATCTATATATTAAAAATTTATACTTGTTAATGGTGTCATGTCTGGCATCACACACTGATGACTGTGGGTGCTTCCAGGAAAGTGGACAACACAAGAGGAAGCCTTGAAAGCTTCTCAGGGTGCTCAAGCAGAGGCAGGTGTTCCACCAGCAAAGTCATCAGTAACAAAACCACCTGCAGCTTTTGCACTAGGATCTCAACTTGGTGGGAATCATATTGCCAGACCTCCAACTCTCAGCAAAGCTTCACCAGGTATCTCTGGTGCACCAAAAGCCATCACCAAAATCTCTCGAGGGTCAGTAGGCCCCCAAAAGTCCTCAGTACCCGGTAAGTTGGGTAGGGGAGTTGCCTCATCATTGGAAGTGGGTAAAAGAAAGAGGGAAGATAAATCAGGACCTGTCTCTAGTGAAGAAGTTGCTGCCTTGGCAGCTAGAGAAGCAGCTAAGAAACGAACACAGGAGAGAGAAAAAGCCCTGTTGGGTTTGTATCAAGCATATTGATGATTTGATTTGAAGAAGGAAATATGAAATTTCTCTGTCTCTTACCTTCCTTGGGCAAATTCCAATGCTATGTACATCTCATCCTTTGTTCTGATCTGGGAAACCATTGTCTCATCTGTCACTAATTGGTCTTCATCTCCAGATAGGAATGCTCTCAGTTCCTAAGATTTTCTATTTGAGAGAGGCCAAGCAAACAATTGAACAAGGAAGATCAAAATGCGATGATGGATCAAATGATTGCCGTAAGGTAAGTTTCTATTTCTATTCTCTTTGCAAAGTATGTACACAATTAATTAGCTTGGAACATTTCAATGTTCCACCTTGAACATCAAAAAGATCCTTCAGCTAGGATCCTTCTCTTTTGTTAAAGTGGACCATAACATGACAAATTGTCATATTAGCTTATGCCATCACAATGTAAAAGATCAATATTTTTCAATATTCCAAATTTTAAGCTCTATAATAGTCTTTTTATCATGTTCAAGATAATGCTTTTTAACAGTACGACTCTATGTACAAACAAGGGTTGTAGTATTAGGGTAAAAAGTGCACACAAGTACTTTACTCTAGGGTCAATTTTGTCATCAAAGAATCCTTCAAATAGTGAAATGAATTCTCTTGAAAATATGAAGCTGAGTCTTGAGGTGTGGAAAATCATCATGATTGTTGCAGACTATAATCTGAATAATTTCACTCTTTATACAACAGTATCATAGTAGATCATGGAAAAAATAACAATTAAAAAATGAATTATTTGAAAGAAACTAATTATTGGTCTTTTCAATGTGGAAAGTGGCATCAAGCTATGCTATAAAGGGTTTGTAGAATAAGCTTGTACCTAAAGGTGAACTAAACCTTTATGGTCAATGAGATTATTAGAATGAGAGTTTTGAATTGTTTTGAGGAGTTTGATAAATTTGCATTTTAAATGTTGTAATAGCCTCCTAGGGTTTGTGCCTTTGCCAAGGAAAAAGTTTTGTGTCCTACAAGATGGCACAAATGAGAGTTTTGTACTAATTGTTTTGAGGAATTAGTACTTACATGGTGAATGCAAAAAACATACAACTTGAATTGTTTTGAATTATTGCTTTAAGGAATTAGTACTTACATGGTGAATGCAAAAGACATGCAAATTGCAACAAGCTTTGAAGATTTTAACAAGAAGTTTTTAACACATCATTTTTTAATTTTATTCAAAGATTATACTCAAGGTGCACAAACCTTAACACTTTTTTATAGAGGATGTTTGCCTCTACCTTTTATTTTTATTCTTATTGTTCAGTGCCAAATGTCTTTTTCAGAATAGTGGAAAAAACCATGATAATTTGATAATTTTGAGGTTTTTCAGCCATTTTTCCATTTCATAATGAAAAAATTGTGAAGTTTTAATGTAATAGTAAAAAATATACTAGGATACATGCATTTTTTATTTTTATATTAAAAAAGGTTGTTTCATCTTGTTACGAATGATTGCCACTCACGCAACATTAGAAAGAAAACCTTGATCTCATACAAGGTAAAAGCTATGTGATAACTTTCCAAAATATGTTAAAGAAACATTTAGCAAGTGCTAAAATGTTTACAAATTTCATCTTCTAATTATATATTCCAAGTTGTCATTATAAAATATGACAATAATGTTAAGTTTCATCCGTGGTGTTAAAATCCTAGTAATAAAAATTTTGGCAAATAAATGATAATTTTAATAGTAAAATCCCATTGTAACTTGGGCTTTTAGAAAAACTACAATGGCATGTTTGTATGTGAATTCTTTCCAATAGACTTCAAATTTGCAAATGGTCCCAACATTCAAATTTTACAAGGTATGGATGCAAAAAGAAATAGACACAAATAAGGAGTTCAAAATATTTTTTTTGAATTAGAACAAATACCAAAATGATTATTGTTCACATTCAATGTCAAGCATTAGCCAATTACACCATTCATTGCATTACTTTTAGTGGTTAGTTTGCACCTCTGAATGAATTGTTAACATGTGTCAAATGTTAGCAAACATTTACTTGTGTTAACTTCACATTGGTGACCACAAATATGCCCTTGTTGATAGTTCGTTGAGGGCAATTGTCATGAATCCACTCAAGTTTCTAAATTCATAATTTGTTTTCAAACGACAATCACATCATTTACAAGTTTTTTAATGTCATTTGTTCATATGCCCACCAAATTATCATTAATGGACTTCAACTTCACCAAATCATCATTAACAAAACAATCCACACTGAAAGAATCAACATGGGTTTTGAAAATAATGTTTTACTATTGGTGATTGACAAAAAAAATTAAATGTTTTAATTTTTAAAATTACAAAGAAAATTCATCAAAGATTATAAGATTGATGACTCCAATTTTATTTTAGATTTAAAATGAAATTAACTATATTTTTTCCCTTTAAACAATCATGTTTTGAATCAAAATGCTTTAGTATCTTGTCACATATTCAAAATGTGAACTCATAAGTTTGATAGTGGTATATAATTAGTGAGAAAATTGATTACAAAAGGATTTATAGTTTTTAAATGATTTGACCAAGTCAAATGAATTCATTATTGGATCACCCTTGTTGTCCATGTTTATTCATGCGCCTAAGATGAGGCCAAGATGACTACTATAATAACCTAGCAAGTTCATCATTAAATCATTTTGAATAATTTTTTTAACAACTTCAAAAAAAATTCAAATTGTATTGTTGAATATATTTAAATTTTAAACAAATAGTTGTTTGATCCTCTTAAAATTAAGTCAACAAAATCAATAGGATTATTTTATTTTTATTGCAATAGTAGGTGGAATAAGAGGTTAAAAATAAGTCTAATGAACTAATTAGTCATAAATGTGTATGACCATGATTTTCCCTATTATTACTTTAGATTCCATGTCTTTTTTTTATTCATTCATAACAACTAAAATAAGTCAAATCGTTTATTTTGAAGGATGCCTTGTTGGATATTTTGAAGATTACTTAAAATGCTAAAAAATACCCAAGAAAAAACTTTTTATTTTATTTTTCAAAACAAGTATGCTCGAATTCTAAGAGAAATATTAAATATACTTCAACAATTTATTGAACCTACCCATGTTGGTATAATATTGTTATCTATGATATGAAAACAAATGATATAGAATAAGGTGTTGTTTTCAATAATGTTAAATAACATGAATAAAACAACACAATGTTGCTAATGTTTTTTCTAGGGTTTCATGATTGATGTTACTTAAATTAGTTGGTTCAATTTGTTTAGCATGGAAATTCCAATGTGCTTATGGAAAAAAAATTGTTCATGTGGGAGTTTTGCTCCCATTTTGCTATGAAAAAGCTTACGCAAACACATTATAAAAAACATTTCCAAATAGTTTTTTTTTTTAATTATTAAATATGCCAACAATGGAAGAGTATCAAATCATTGAAACATGTTCAAATTCATGTGAGCACTCAAACAATTATGGATTCAAAATTATACATCTTTACCAATGTTTGTTGGTTATTGGGGAAATGAACAATTATCAATATTGTTATTAACAATAACATACCTATTGATTTTCAAATCTGTTAAAATTTGGTTAGAAAACCTACTCATCTAGAGGGTAACATCCAAAGAATTGGCAAGATCTTTATGAGATGGCTATAATTAGTCTATCATCAAAATCTACATGTATGTTTGGAATTTTCATTAAAGTAGGTTTTCAATCTTTACATCTTAAATTTGTTTGTTACAATTTGCAACTTTTCATGTAATGATAAAAACATTTCATTCAATTTCATTGATTTTGTGTAATTGTTGCTCTTTTTTATCAAGTTATGAAAGGTTGATTATTGGGTTTTCTAATTAGTTTTTGGGTGAGTTTATGATAAAGTTATAAATAATTGGGTGAAAGTTGGGTTCATTAAAACCTAGGAAACAAATCATGTGTTTTGTTTAAACATTATTTCAAACATATTTGTAAAATCATATGCACATGTATGGGTTAGAATAATCCACCAAAAGAATCCATGGTTAGAAAAAAAAAAACTTAAACCCTAAAACCTATTGGGGTTGTATACAAGGTGAATTTCTAGGTGGGTATTTGAAAATGAACCCTTATGTGTAACAAATTGGTATTATTAAATAAATAACATTTAAATTAATAAGCAAAGGTAATATTTTGATAAGGAAATTGACAACATGTGAGTTTAAAATTTTAAATTCTTAAAATATTGATATGTTGTATGATATAAAAATTTAAATTTAAAATTAACAATACCTTACCTTTTTGGTTTTTTTTATAAAAGAACTAGGCAACATTAATATTGATTTAATATTGTTAATTCATCCTAAGTAAGTTTAAATGTCATTTAATTTTAAATTTTAAGCTTGAAGCTTCTTTTTGTTAATGGGGTTTTTTATATTCCCATTAAATTTTCTAACCTCTTATTTACTTAATAACTAGTTATGAAAATAACAACAAGTATATTCAAAAATGAAAATTTTAAAATCCTATATATAATTTATAAAGCAAACATGTATTCAAACTGCATGAAACTTCAAGAAAATAGAATTGAAAAAAGAAAGTGTTTCATTTTTCATTTCAAAGTGAAAAAAATAAAACATAAAATTTCAACATAAAAATCAAGTTCCTCCTCCTAGTTATATACAAGCTATTTCAAAACTTAAACAATCTTAATAGACCATTTAAATTGTCACTAGCCAATATTAACACTAATAGTTCCAAAATTCAAAAATCAACATCTTTTCAATTTATTTCTTCTGCAAACTATCAGTTCTGCCAACTACTTGTCTAACATATATAACTAGTTCAATAATATCACTGATTAAGTTATTACTAGATCATCCAAATATTGATTAACAGATAATTCAAATTAACATTATCCCCTTTTCAAAACTACATTTCATCCTCGAAATACTAATTCTAAAATTTTATATTAACATCTTCTTTTGCAACAAGTTGGTTGATAACTCCTTTGGCTGGTACAACATTGGCTTTCTCCACAAGTTTAGTCCGGTTTAGAATCTAAATACATGTTTTTGTTGCAATCCTCTATTGATTAGATTTTTTTCAAAAGTTGTTGTAAACATTGTAAATATCTCTAATGCATGAGGTGTGTTAGAAAGTACTACTATCTGGACCTACACCTATTTGGGGTGGGGTCAATGGTATGGTAGTAATTAAAAACTTTAAGGTTTCTAATTTGCTACTCACCATAAATGATGGTGTAACATGTTCAAAAATAACTTCAACAAGTATAGTTGAAGTTGCAACAAGTAAAGGTATGATTTCTAAACATGTTCTTCCTCTAATTGGATTGACATGTTTGGTGATTACAACAAGTTGTTCCCTTTGTTCAAATACAAAAGCAAATGATGTTTTGCCTTAATATTGGTTCTAATTTCCAAATACACAAAAGAGGGTGGTTAATACTTGAAATATGAAAAAGTGATTTAGTAGGCTTGTAGTTCCAATTGGTAAATATCTTCATCAACTGTGGCCAACTCCATGGTCTCCTGGATTTGCTCCTATGTGAACTCTTGAAATGTCTTCCACCACTATTTCGACTTTGGATTCTTATCCCCTAAGGCCTAATTCTACACTTTGAACAAAGTCCATGTTGTCCAACATGAATTCCTTAAATTCTTTCAACGTGTTATCCATTGTGACAAGTAGGACTTACTATTATGTTATTAAATAATTTTGGACTTTCAAAAAGCCCAAAATTAACAAATGATCATTTGAAGATTGGAAATTTGGAAATAAACTTTGATTTGGGGTCACCATATGGTACAACAATAAATATTAATGATGTTTTGTCTAATTAGATGAACCAATAAATAATTGTTTTCAATATTTTGTTTCAAATTCAATAGAAAATTTTATCCTAGTCACTAAGTTATAATGTCCAAAATTAACAATTTAGTCTAGAATTAATTTAAATACATGCATGGGTTGGTTTGCTCAATTGCACCTTTGCCATCTCTAATTTGCCTTTCCAATCTTGGATATGAGCTTTCAAATCTTGGGTTTATTTTTTAATTCAATGTTGGCAAGCATTAATTACTCTTTAAGCTTTTGACAAGTTTGTTTTAAAGATGTTATAATCTTCTTTTGTTGCATGTTAAACTATTTCATTTGTTGTAATCTTGAGTCATATGCTCATGCTCACTTTGGAGATGTTTCAAATTGTTGTGAATTTTCCAATTACACTGATTAAATTCATTATACACCTATACCAAAATGCGTCCTAATTCATTCAAGGGTTCACTAAATTTTGAATGAATTTGGACATTCTTACCATGGTGAAACTGGTCAACCCCATAGTGGGTGGGGACCATTTGCTACAAATAGTGAATTGGTTCACTAGTACTTAGTGAAATACAAATTTACCAAGTTATTTCATTTGCTAGTCAATTAACTATGTAGCATGGAAATCAATTACATTTAAATTATTTAATATTTAACATTATTGATAATTTCATGATTTTTGTAGCCTATGAATTATTGACACGTGTCACTACTTATGTTAAGTTAAAAACCTAGCTTGAATACATAGGTCATGTAATTAACATAAGTAGGCACCTATTTTGGAGAACTACATAAGAGAATATTCGGTTAACTTACCATTGTTGACCACAAACACACCATTTGTGAAGTTTGATCCCTTGACTTTTAGAATGTAAGCAAACACCCCTACCATCAAGCCACCACACTTATTGTGATAATGTGTTACATTGCATTTTATTTATCAAATACTTCATTTTAAACATTACAAAAACATAAACATTGAAAATTCATATATTATTAAGAATTTTTCCAAATGAAATCATTAAAGTTTTATTTTTATTTTTTAATAATGTACATAATTACATTTATTTTCTTTTGAAAATGTAAAATCATTTGAACAATTTTTTTAAAAATATCATTATTCAATAACATTTCAATGACAATTCTTTCGAAAAAATGTTTAATAAATTGAATTTTTTTATTAATATAATAATACTACCTATGTTAAACTACTTTCAATTATTATAGAGCTATTTTCCATTGTTCTAAGTTATTTCACCCTATATTATTTACAATTATTTATGGTTATTTTTAATTTTTTTGGCTATTGTAGACTATTTCACTTAGGTTATTTACAACTATTATAAATTATTTTTGGTTATTCTAAACTATTTCATCTTAGGTTATTTTCGGCTATGTGAGGTTATTGTTGGTTATTTTGGTTATTTCACCCTATGTTATTATTGGATATTTTAGGTTATATTACCATAGATTATTTGTGGTTATTATACTGATGGTTATTTTATTGGTGGCTATTGTTAGTTACTGATGCTTATATATTCTATTGGTGGCTATTGGTTGCTCTTCTATTGGTGGCTATTAATGGTTATTCTATTAATGATAATTGATAATTATTCTATTAATGGATGTCAGTGGTTATTAATGGTTATTTTATTGGTGGCTATTAATGATTATTTTATTAATGGCTATTGGTAGTTATTCTATTAATGGTTATTAGTGGAGCTATTTTATTAATGGCTATTGGTGGATATTTTATTGGTGGCTATTGATGGTTATAATGGTTATTTTATTAATGGTTATTAGTGGTTATTATATCGGTGGGCATAAACACACTAAACCCCCCAAAAATTGTAATCGCAAATATAATATTTCTGCAATTAATTTTTTTTGTAATGTATGGACATCACATCCTAGATTATTTTTGTTTGTTTTAAATGTATTTGATTAATTTTAAACTTAATATAATCAATTTTTTTAAAAATCCAACAAACAATGAAAAACTAGAATGTATGAAATATATTTGTGACAAAATAAAACCTATCACACAATTTGAAAAAATTACATGTATATTTCAAAACTAAGGTTGTGAGTGGAATTTTTGGGTGAATTATTTTATGGTGTATGATATTGATATACATTAACTAAATCTAAGACCATTTAGAGATTTAAAGTTTTTAGATGAAATTTCATTTTAAAAATGTGTTTTTTGCATTTTGAACAATAAATGCATGATTTTATTTTTATTTTTTAAAACCACCACCATATCAAAGATGAAAAGATTTTAAATTTTCTTTTGTTTGATAATGTTTTATGAACCACAAATATGAAGCCCTATGGCCGTTGAAAAATTGTAAGTTATATACTATATGTACATTAATTTTATCCAATCCTTTTCATCTAATTGTTCGATTAATATTAATTTTGACTCAAAATAAACTTTGAGTTCCAAAAGGTTGTCATATAAACTTTAAAATTTTTTGTTTGTCTTTAGGATAGCCAAAGGATACCATCAAAATATTAGCTTATTGCATACTATAATACTCATTATACATCACTTTTTTTGGTGAAAAGTGGTTCACCCTTAGTGTGCTTTCACCCTGGAGGCTATTAATGGCTATTTTATTAATGGTTATTTTTTGTTATTCTAAGTTATATTACGACTATTGGTGGCTATTATATTATAAATTATTGTTGGATATTATAGGCTATATTATCATAGGCTATTGGTAATTATTTTATTGTAGGCTATTATAGGTTATTTTACCTTAGGTTATTCTATTATATTTTAAATTGTTATACTTAAGATAAAACAACTTATAATAACATAAAGTAAAATGACTTTAAATAACTTAAAATATAAGAACTTAAGGTTAGTTGAATAATTTAATTTAAAATAACTTAAAATTTTTAAAACCTATAATAAATTAATTAAAAAACCTTAAGGTAGAATAACGTATAATAGTTTAAGGTATAATAATTTCTAATAGCTTATAATAACTTAGGGTATAAATTAAAATAACTAAAATAACCTAAAATAATATAAGGTATATCATAAAATAACATAGGGTATTTAAAACAACAACATAAAAATAAACCTTTTATCACAATAAATTATAATAATGAATTATGTCAATTAGTAGTGTTACACAATGTTTACATAGTGAAATTATAATGAAATAACTTTAACCAGGTTGAAAACCTAACTAGGTTTCCATCATTGGCTAGCCCTAAAATGTGATCGCCTAGAATATCCATCATGACATTATCTAAAGCCAATGGTCCTAAAAAACTAGCTCCACAAAAAAATCTTGGATTTGAACCAAAATACTTTGTGTCTTCATGGTCTTGAATCCCTCCTAACCCAAATGCATGGGGCTTGACATGTGCCACCATGCTAGAAGCCATACTTATCACAAATGCCTCCAAACGTGCAAATCATGCTTCCATGGTGTTGGGTTGGTTTGGAGCTAATTTGGTGGTTGATCCACCTTTAGTTTTACTTTTCTATTTCTGGACCTTGCCAACTTTTTGGGGTTTCCCTGCATTACTCACCTAGGGCTAAGCTTATCAAAATTCAGGGTGCAATGTAAAACAATGGTTGATGTCATGACCATAAACCTTGCAATGAACACAAGGTTGGCTAAGGTTGGGATTGTTGGTGGTAGGCCAAGGTGGATTAGGACAATCCCTCTTGTGATGAGGCCCACCACATCTCCAATTTTTTTCCTATTTCTTTTGTTTCATAGAATATGATGAAGAACCACCTCTAGATTCTTGTTTAAGCCTTGTGGCCTCTTGTAGTGGAGCTTTAATAGGCCGACCACGTGCCTATTGAGTAGATGGTGTCGAAGGGGGTTTTGGGGTCTCTTTGTTGAACCCAATAGTATCCACTTTTTTTTCAATCATGTTCAACTCAATGCATTCCAAAAACCTAAAACACATGAGCCAACGTTGATTATGTGGGCTGACTTGACATAATGTCCTTCACTTGACACCTAAGATCCTTATCGAGAATCCCATACCAAAATTGAACAATTTGGGCTTCTATGACTCCCTAAATCATTGTGATCAACTTCCGCATATGGGCATAAGCCTCTTGCAAACTTTCATGAGGTTTACGTTGAAACTCCTACAAAATGCAAAGTTTCTGAATCTTCACCCCTTAATAATTGGTGTGTAACTCCTTGAAAAACTTTATAATTGGGTTGAAAGTAAGCAAAACCTGAGCCATAATTGTAGTAACACTAACGGTGGAAAAAACTATAGTACTACTCCTAAAATGATTGTTTAATGTTGCTACGCTCCTAGAGGTAATAGTTCGACCCATGGTGATAAAAAAATAATGTGGTGATCAATAAACACACCACTCTTTAATTTCAACATCATGGACTTGGCAAAACTTGTGGTAATCATCTATGGGTTGCCCTTCCAAATGTTGAAACAAACCTTTCCATACAAAAAAAGGAATATACAACTATGGATTTCGTAGTTGCTACATATCACACCAAGTATCGAACTTATAAATGAAATCATCCAGTTCGATGGTGCCAACCATTCCTAAATATTAGCAAGGTCCCTTTGAGGCGCCATACATGTCTTCCATGTCCCACAACAACAATGTAAAAATTGTTTTCAAAGGTAAGTCTACCTCTAAATCTAAAGAATCCTCCTCCACTAACACTATAGGTGGCTAGGTGGTCTAAACTTCATCATTCACCTTATGAATCCATTGATGAACTTGTTCCCTATCTCATAAGCTTGAATGTTGTCCACAATGAACCTTAACCCTAATATGGGTAAACAACCCTAAAACCATCGTCACATGGGTTGATGCACTTGTGGCTTAAACTAATCCTACATGGATGTTGAACTTGTTATGGCTTATCATTAACCCCCCAGATTCCAATTACATGGTAACCCAAGGATGTTACAATTGTATGGTTAAGGTACCTACATCCACAAAAATGTTCCATAGGGCCAAAATGCACTTGGGGCTTTCACAATTGTGAAAACAACAAATGTGGTCTACTAGCCATTAACTAAATCTCACCATCACAAAGGTCTATTGGTCATTACTCCAATCTCACCCCAACAACATTGAATTTAACAACACAAAAATAATAATATATCTTCCACTAAACCTTAATTTTTATGTTTAGGCAATTCGCAACCCAACCAACATAGAAATAAAAATAGAGGTGCAATCCCAATGACACAAATGTGAGGTAATTTTCATACAACATAACCCCCATTTTTTGTAATTTTTGTTCGAAAATTACAACAATAATTAAAATATGAAATTTTTTTTTATGGTTCGACACTTTTCCACATGTGGGTAGGGATAAATGAAGTGTACTAGCAAAGAAAAAATTCAGGTGTTAAGAATTGCTAACACACCAAATTTGCAATTCCAAAACTTTTCAATTTTAAACACATTGAAATTCCCCATACATGTGACCTCCCACTCAAGAATCATACTAGCAAAGATGACACTTGAATCCACCTCCAAATGCAAAAAGATGAATTTTCCCAGAATTAATGGAAATTAATTCAAGAAATAGGGAAAATATCCTTTGGACCTCCAAAACTTTTGTCTCCAAATATTGTTTGCAGGTTTTTCTCGTAATGTTAGAATCTCCAAAAATTCAATGACATAAAAATCACCTGATTTGGACTTTGTACAAGAAAGTTATGAATTTTCAATGAGATTCATAAATAATTCCAAAATAAAATTTGAAATTTAATATCCTTGTCTGGTCATAAACCTCAAAGTGTACAAAATTGTTCAATTGTAGGGGTCAATGTGTGCCAAAACCACGAAGTGTTAATGAAAGGTTCAACCCTAAGTGTGGTGAGGTTCAACATTAAGTTCGTTTTCCAGAATTTTTTATGTTGGTAGACACAATTTGTCATCCTATGGGGGCATCTACTTATGATATTGTACCAATTATGATGAAGACAATAAATTTTTTTTTTGAGCCAAGACCCCAAATAGTATGTTGGGGGCGGCCAAGATGGTGTTAGACACCGTTATTTTCAATCACAAGATTGGCATTGCCTAGTTTTCAATTGGCAACAATATTTTGATTTGTAGCTACATTATGTGATGGGGACACCACAAGGATGTTAAATGCATTAGTAGATGACTCAAATCAAGTGAGGGCTTTTGAGGATGTTCCCAAGGCTAGTCCACCACATGTTATGGAGGTGTCACCTTGGCATGTTGTAACAACCAATTGCATGAACTTCCAACATGATCACTAGTTGATAGGGCATGCATCTTTCTTGATGTCATTGTGGTACATAATGAGCATGGATTTTTCTAGTTGAGGGGGGTATTAGGATGACATTACTAACCTTAGAGGATTTTGTTGGATTCAAGTGTTCAACCTTTGATGTTGGGCAAAGCAACAATGGAAGGTCTAGGATGACTGATGCTAATTTGGAGCCATGCCCATAGCAAATTTTGACATCCATGGTTGGATCAAAGTGAGCTCAAGGATTAACCAAACACAAGGTTGTTATTCAAGTTAATCCTAACAAACCAACATATTACATTGTAGTGCAAGTTCGTGCCATGTTTACACATGCTACATCATATGATGTGTTGGTTGGAAAGACAATTTTGTACCCTTTGGACGTTACCTTGGATTTTTGGGAAGAAATTGTGTTTACCAACAAGGATGGCAAACATGAAATAATCATACCACCATTTTATTTGGTTGTTTTTTCTATCTCATAATAAATGGTTGGCAAAATTAAAAATCATTAACTTGGGATCAAAAATTTCACACCAACCAAAATATAATTTAACAAATCAACTTACTATTTGGCATTTTAACTTAGGAGGAACATTAATAGCCATCATCATGATTACCATAGGACATGGGTGACTTCTACATAAATTCAAAAAAAAATTTACCAAAATTTTAAAAATATCTTTAACCTTGTTGTCAAAAATTTCAAAAATTTAAATTACAAAAATCTAGAACTGAACCTAGCTTAATACAAATAAGCACATTAGTTGTGAACACATTGATCACAAGGACAATAAAAAAACTTTGAAGTTGAGTTAGAATTTAATATCTAAATGTGTTATATGTTGAAAAATTCAAAATTAAAAACTCACATGGTGAATCTTAAATTTTAAAATAAATAAATTATTTAGCACTTGTGTCCCGAATGCAGCTAGGTATTACGATATGATCAACATTTCCACACAACATAAACATCATGAATCAAAAACATGAATGCTTCTGTGTAAACACAAAATGTCACCTCCATTTGCACATAAATCAAATATCATGTAACTAAAAAAAGAAAATAATAATTTGCCTTGAATTATGGAAAGAAAATGTGATCTATGACAAATTGACAAACTAATTTTGAATGATATCAAGGCACTTTTCAATTTTGGGACACATGGCTTTTAAAGGCTTAAAGTAAAATACCTACACAAGATGACTTTACATTCAAATTTTTATTTATAGTTATTTATTTGACAACATTCTTCTTTCATATTGATAACTTCAAAAAACAAAAACAAGCCAATTAACCATACGAAAGACATTGTTAAAAAATAATATTCAATTTTAAATATTAGGAATGAACTAAAAATAATGTAGACGTATACAACAATGTACATAATATTGAAATATCCATATTTGTGAAAAATCTTGTATAATTATGTGATATATGTTACAAATCCAACCATATTTTTGAGTTATATTAATTTTTAAAAAAAAGATATTTCAACTTCCCTATGTATGACTTGTGAAAGAACATATTATGACCACAAATCTAATATTGAAAAGTTTTTTTTTTTTTTTTTCCTGGAAATCAATCTTAACCTTCAAATTTTAATGTGTTTTATAATTATATTTTTTCTTCATGAAAAGAAATGTGGTATATCAACTGTGGACCATGAATTATGAAAATGAACCATACAATTCATTCAATGATTTATTAATGATGAACTATGAATCACATATGAAATTTGATGATATATTTATCATAGACCATGAATTATGAATAATGAATTAAACAATTCATTCAAAAATAGGTATATTGAATGGTGAATTACAAATAATGAACTATAAATGAAGTTCATCACTTATGGATGAAGATTAGATGAAATGTATTGGTGGAGATGTTCTTATATGAACCCATGGACAATGTATTACAAATGATAAATACATTATGGAACATAAACCATATGTTAAATATGAAAAACAAAAAAAATTTACAATGTCATTAAAATGTTTTTAAAAATGGTTAAGAATTGAAATTGCATGGTTTCACGATGTGCAAGTATTTTTGGACAACCTTCAACGATTCACCTTCAACAAATGATATTCAATGATTATGAATAACAGCCTACAAACAATGAAATTCATGATGTTCATTTATAGGGATAAATCTTCATTTAAAAATGTTGTATTACTTATGGATAATGAATTATGAATTACAATAAAACTTATTGATACATCAACCATGGACCATGAACTATGATAAATGCACAAAAAAGTCATTTGATGATCTATGAACAACTAACTACAAATGATGAACTACCATACCTACAATGGATATCGTAGCACTTGGGCAACTTTGACATAAGTTAAATTATTTTCAACTTTGTCGAAATTTTCAAAAAAAATTCAATCCTTTTTGTTGAAAATTTCAAAAACACATTCAAGGTGCTAGTTGGTTTTGAACCAAGGACTTGCTTGCCAAATTAGTTGTTTTACATCCATATGACCACTAACACAATGAAATATCTTTAAAATACTAACAAATTTTATTAGATATATTAGACATATGTTGAAAATTTCAAAATTAACAAGGTAGTTGTTGAACCAAAAATTTTGGATTAAATTCATTATACCTTAGAAAACTGCGGAAGCCGCCCTGATATTACGATAATTGGTAAAGTTTGTCCAAATTTTTTTTCCCAAAAAATGGTTTTGACAATACCAATTTAAATATTTCAAGGTTTCAACAATCAAGAATACATATAAAGGCAAACTTTGCCAAGAGGAAATCAATTTTTTGGTTTTTCTTCCCATCTTTTTTAGAATTATTTAATGTTTTTGTTATATGTATGGTATAGACAAAGTTGATGACTTTATTTATAATGGTAAACATTGTAAGTCAGTAGTTTCATATTCCATATGATTGACAAAATATAAATTAAAAAGGATATAAATGATGAATTATGAACTATAGATGAAATCTAATAACATATCATTAATTATAGGCCTTGAACAATAAAAAAAAGAACCATAACATTTATTTAATGATTTATAAATGATGAACTAATATTTGTTAAGCCATGGCAATGGTGAAAGAATTATAGGGGATGGGCTACCGATTGGTAGCCTTCTTTTCATAAATATTATCCGACATAGCAAATAGATAACCTTCATGTGTGTGGATGAAAAATTTCATAATCTTCTTATAAATGGATGAGAACTTTCATACCTTTCTTGTAGATGGACCAAAAGTTTTGTAACCTTTTTGTAAATGGATAAATGAAAAAGGGGAGAGAAGTTTTGCATTGTGAAAAACAAAGGAAGGGTTGATAAAAAGCTTGAAAAATGTCTAAATAAAAGTTGTGTGTATGAAGTTGCAAGCTACTACACTTGGAATACCTTGCTCTAGACAAATAAAAAATTAATACATAAACAATCTAGCTCGAAGGATTGGTTACAAACTAAATAACATTTATGAGGAATGGGGACTACCAATGGGTAACATGTCCCTAGTCATTACTAAGCCATGGTAGTGGCAAAAGAGTTAAGGGGGACACGTTACCCATTGGTAGCCTCCATTCCTCATAAATGTTATTTAACATAATCAATAATCTTCATTTGTGTGAATGAAAATTTCATCACCTTCTTGGAGATGGACAAAAGAAAAAGGGAAAAGTTTTGTATCATGAAAGACAAGGGGAGGGCCGATCAAAAGCTTGAAAATGTCTAAACAAAAGTTATGTGTATGAGGAGGTTACAAGGTATCACACCTGGATTGCCCTACTTTAGACAAATTATAAATTGACACATCAACAATCTACTTCCAAATATCAACTATGAACTAAAATTGAAATTTAGTCATATATCCACTATGGATCATGAACAAATCATACAAAGCTTAGTCAATGTTGTATGAATAATGAATTATTTACATTTGAAATTTTGTGGTATATCAACTATGAAAAATCCGCCATATAAATAATTAGATGAACTACAAATGAAAAACTATAAATCAAATTCAGAATTTTCATTTGATATTGACAAACCCAATCAATTAATATTGTTTAATATGACATTTAAGATTAAGCAACCCAAAAATTAAAAAATACAAAAGATTGGATGAATTCTATCATGTCAAGGAAAGATTTCAACAAGCAAAAAGTTAGCCCTAAAGAATACAAAAGAAATTACATGCAAGGAGGTAACCCTAAAAAAAATTGAGGAAATATTTCAACATGCAAAGAGTTAATCCTACAAATAAAAGAAGAGCAAAAGAAATTACATGCGAGGAGGTAAAGGATGTTGTGACATGAAGCATCATTTCATCCATTTGTCCCATCATCCATCCGTCCCATCATGGTCTGTTTTGGTATAAAGGAACAAGATTAAGCTTTGGGTTTGGTATGTAATTGCTACTTTCCAAACTACACAAGCTTTTTTTCCAGAATAGTCTCAGGCAATAATGTTAAAAGTTGTTTTTTTTTTTCCTCATGTACCCATTTTGGAAGGAAGCATCAACAACAGCTGTTAGGTCTTATTCTCCCTTTTGATGGACTGACCTTTTCATCCGAAATCAGCTGTTTAGCATGGGTGCCAATTCTGTAGACCTAATCAGCAGACCTTGCCAATTTTGTAATAGTTGTTACACAACAATTTTGGCCGATTGCAGATCCTAGCTTGCCCTTGGCCTTGCATGCCTATAATGTGTAATAAGGATGTTCTAGTCAAGAAGGTGAGAATATTAGTGTAGAGGATGGTTCACCTTGGCCACTCTCAAATAATGAACTTAAAATTCCCAGTAACATTTGGTGACCATTCTTCAAAATGTGGGACCATATGAAATTGCATTATTGTTTTTTAGTCCCTTTCACCCTTGCTAGAAGAGGTGACCTTTTTTTTGGTGAAGTATTTTTTGTTTTTCAAAACTTTGTTGCCAAATTTCTCTTTTTCTTTAAAAGAGTGTGTGTGTTGTTACATGTATATCTGTTGGCTATTGTTTTGATGGTGTCATACAAACGTGTCATCAATTAAGTCAAAATTTGCCTGGGGATAACTTTGATCCATCTTTTACCAACCTTAATATGGGATTAAAATGAAGTGCTATTGGGAACACCCTTGGGGAACAAATTGGGAACTTGATGGGAACAACTTGGGAACTTAAAGGGAACATGTTGGGAATGAAGGAAAAAAGAAAAAAAATCCTTCCCCCACCCCCTTGTCGCCCCCACCCAAAATTTTAAAGAAAAAAAATCAAAGCACTTTGAGTGCATGCTGAACCTTACCATTGGCTGCATTAAATTTCTATTTCCAAAATTATTCGTCACCATTTTGGGCCTGGGCTAATACCCCCATTATAAACTGGGGGTACTTATTTATTTGATACACTAATACTATGTTTGCATACAGACATGGTTAAAAAGAAAAACCGACAAACAAATTTTTTTTAAATTAAAAAATACATATACATATATACATGTAATAATACTTATGGCCCTATTATTAGCTATAACTTTGAAAACCACATTGGCCACTGGAAGAGGAGGATCCACCCGTTGTGTGTCTGAACAGTACTAGCCCATGGCCTAGGATGTTGGCCAATAGGAACACGTGATTCTGTGTGGCCAGTGGGTGGTGGTGACAAGCGATGATGATGATGAGGAAAGTGAGGCGAGACGACGTTAGGGTTTGGGACTTCCCATGTGAACAACCCTCGTTCCAGTTGCTTATTGCCTTCCTTTGCTTTTTTGTGTGGGCATTTTTGGAATCCTTCTGAACACACTTCTGTCGTCGTCATTCTATACACTTTTACGACTTTTTTGCAAAGGGAGGTTAGATGGGCTATTATTCTTAGATATACCAAGAGATTTGAAATTTATTTAATTTTTTCCCAAACAGGTTCGGGATTGCATGCTCAATGGACAAGATGTGCTTCTTCGACTAGATGTACAAAGGCCAGCAACAGTGCACAAATTGCTTGGCCAAGATGCAGTGTTCATTTTCATGGTGGCAGAAAATGAAATGGCCTTGGTAAAATGGCTTGTGGAGAGGAAGACAGAGAGTTTTGGAAATGTAGTTTGTAATTATAATTTTGTAATTTGTACCGTCAAATACACACACACATGCGCATCAGGCACGGGGTTCAAACTAGTCCTAAATAAAAAAAGAACAAAAAGAATCGGCGACAAAGAGGTAACCTTAAAGAAAAAAAGAAAGAGCAAAAGATATCACAGGCAAAGAAATAACTAAAAGATAATTGAAAAAGAAATTGCATTCAAAGATGTAACCCTAAAGGAAAGAGAGGAGAACAGAAGAAATCATAGTCAAAGAGGTGACCCTTAAAAAAAAGAAAAACGATCGAGCAAAAGGCAAAGAGGTAACCCTAAAGAAGAGCAAAAGTAATCGCAGAGAAAGAGGTAATGTCTTGCAAAGAGGTAGCCCTAAAGAAGAGAAAAGAAATCGCAGAGAAAGAGGTAATGTCTGGCAAAGAGGCAACCCTAAAGAAGAGAAGAAGAGCAAAAGAAATCGCATCGTCGGCTCTTCTTCGTCATGCTATCGTCGCGCGTTTTCTTCTTTGCTCTCTCCGCTCGCACTCGCTCTTTTTACTGGACTCCGTCGCGTCCATGCGCATCGCACCTGTCTTTTCTCCGGATCGGTCTTCACAGTTTGTGTCTGAAGATTGCCGGAAGCTGGATCCATCAAATTTCCAGCAATTGGAGCTGCAGTTTCTGTCTTGAAGCCGCGATCAGTTGGGCGCATAGTCATGCAGTTGTCAACTTTCTAGGTAAGAAGGTCTGATCATTGTCTATGGTTGAAATTTTCAGCAGTAGCTCTGGACATAAGGATTCTCGGAATGGAAGGTTAGAGCAAGAGCTCGTAGGTCTAGAAAGGTCTCTGCTCTTCTTGTGAAGTGTTGTTGTCTTTTGGAGAGGGTTTTGGGGGTGTGCTTCATTTTCTAGGGTTTTTTCGTGACTTGGTTTTTTCCATATCTTGTCTTGCTGCTCTGGAGCATTTTTTCAAAAGGAGATTGGAAAAAAAGACAACTGGGATGTTGGAGTGAAGCTCTTCAGTGGGAGGAATTTTGCTACAAGCCAGGAAATGAATGGCTTTGTGCAGGCATTTTTCTTTCAATGTTTGGGATGTTGATGTGGAGCTCTTAGACGAAGAAAAGTTAGTGAAAACCAGGCAACTGGCATGCTGCATTGAAGCTCTCCAGGATAAGACAGTCTGGTAATGGAAGAAAATGTGCAGGCAGTGATGGACATTTTGAATTAGGAGGACTTGCAGTCTGAGGGCTGCATTCTTGCTGGGTCACATAGTGTGGGAAGTAGGTAGGCACAATGCTTACCAAGTTTGAGACCAAGAGCAATCGTGTGAAAGGATTGAGCTTCCATCCCAAGCGGCCATGGATTCTAGCCAGCTTACACAGTGGTGTCATCCAGCTGTGGGATTATCGAATGGGCACACTGATTGACCGATTTGATGAGCATGAAGGTCCTGTTAGGGGCGTCCATTTCCATAAGTCTCAACCTCTCTTCGTCTCTGGAGGTTTTGTGCTGCTTTCCTTACTCCTTTTGTTACATCATCTTCTGGATTTTGTTCCATCTATTTTATTGAAAGTTGCCTTCATGATCATTCAGGGTGTTTCTTGAAACATCATGTGTTGTAAAATGTAGGGGATGACTACAAGATTAAGGTGTGGAACTATAAACTGAGGCGTTGCCTCTTCACTCTCCTCGGCCACTTGGACTACATTCGGACTGTGCAGTTCCATCACGAGTCTCCCTGGATTGTTTCAGCAAGTGATGATCAAACCATCCGGATATGGAACTGGCAATCCCGCACATGCATCTCAGTCCTAACAGGCCACAACCATTATGTGATGTGTGCATCTTTTCACCTGAAGGAGGATTTAGTGGTTTCGGCATCTCTAGACCAGACAGTTCGAGTCTGGGACATTGGTGCTTTGAAGAAAAAGAATGTGGCACCAGCTGATGATTTGATGCGCCTGACACAAATGAATACTGACCTCTTTGGAGGGGGGGATGCGGTAGTGAAGTATGTCCTTGAGGGCCACGACCGGGGTGTGAACTGGGCTTCCTTTCATCCTACTCTCCCTCTCATTGTCTCTGGTGCAGATGACCGTCAAGTCAAACTCTGGCGCATGAATGGTAAATGGCATTATGGTTTTGAATGCTTCTGTCAATATGTCTAGATATTGAGCTGGATGATATCTTTGGCAGATTGTGAAACAACAAATACAATTCTGAGTGTCCAACTTCTTGAGCACAAACTTGATGGGGATGGATTTGTGGGACTACTAATAGGTAGCATAAGCTGGTTTGTTCAGGGTAGATTACTTCGGTGACTCAGCTGATTGATTTTGCCTTGAAGCATGCTTTGGGAGAGCTTTTGTATACCATGCTTGTCTTATTAGTAGTCTGGTGAAAGAATGTTTTGGGTGACATTGTGCCTCTCAGTGGAGCAATGGTTTCTGGTACCGTGCTCGGTGTGAAGGTTTTCATATCATGAGCCAATGTCACAATATGGTCCACCTAAGCCTGAGGGCCTTGTTCCATGTGTTTAATGAATAAGTAAGATGTGATGAAAGAGTCTTTGATTACAGCAAGGAATCCTGTATTGTGGATGTGGTCCTTTTCTGCTGATTGTGTTTTGTGTTCAATCAGATACAAAGGCGTGGGAGGTGGATACTCTGCGGGGTCATGTGAACAATGTGTCATGTGTGATGTTCCATGCACGCCAAGACATAATTGTATCAAACTCTGAGGACAAGAGCATTCGTATATGGGATATGTCCAAGCGCACTGGTGTGCAAACTTTCCGTAGGGAGCAAGATAGGTTTTGGATCTTGGCTGCTCACCCAGAAATGAATGTCTTAGCTGCAGGACATGACAGTGGTATGATAGTCTTCAAGTTGGAAAGGGAAAGACCTGCATTTGCTGTGCAAGGAAGTACCCTGTACTATATCAAGGAGCGGTACCTTCGCACATACGACTTCTCTTCCCAGAAGGATAATCCTCTGATCTCAATCCGCCGACCTGGAGCAACAACCATGAATCAAGCTCCCAGATCCCTCTCATACAATGCTGCTGAAAATGCAGTGTTATTGTGCTCAGATATTGATGGGGGTTCTTATGAGCTTTATGCTATTCCAAAGGACACAAGTGGGAAGGGTGAGAGCACTCCTGATTCCAAGAGGGGCTTGGGTGCAGCTGCTGTGTTTGTTGCAAGAAACAGATTTGCTGTCTTAGACAGGAATCACAATCAGGTGATGCACAATGCTCTTCCCACTTCTTACTAGCCATCCTATCAGAAATTGTAAAACCATCTAGAATTATTTCACTGCCTGTTTCAGCTGGGGCTTACTCCCAGTCACCAACCAGTTCTTTAGTGTTGCAAGGAGTAGTTGATTATTCTCTTTATCACAAAAGGAAGTGTGAAAATGGCCATGTGGTTCCTAATCTATAGCTGCATGCATCAGGTTCTAATCAAGGACATGAAAAATGATGTGACAAAAAAGTGCAACCTACCAGTGCCTACCAGTGACATCTTTTATGCAGGAACTGGCAACCTGCTGTGCCGATCCGAAGACAAGATAGTTCTGTTTGATGTGCAGCAGCGCAGCACACTTGGAGAGCTGACCACACCATTTGTGAAATATGTTATTTGGTCCAGCAACATGGAGAATGTGGCTCTTCTCAGCAAGCATGCAATCATCATCGCAAACAAAAGGCTTGTGCATACATGTACTGTCCATGAAACTATCCGTGTCAAGAGTGGGGCATGGGACGAGTCAGGGGTATTTATCTACACAACTCTCAACCACATCAAGTACTGCTTGCCAAATGGTGACAGTGGGATTGTTCGCACTCTGGATGTGCCCATCTACATCACCAGGGTATCAAAGGAGACCCTTTTCTGCTTGGATCGGGATGGCAAGAACCGGGTCATACAGATTGATCCAACTGAGTACCTTTTCAAATTGGCACTGTTCCAAAGGAGATTTGATCAGGTAAAATGCTCTTTTACATATTTCCATGGAACGCCTGTTTTCATATAAGGTGTTCCACATGTTTGTGATTTGGTTGTCCTGATGGACTCATTGTGCCTGGTTGAGTTGGATACTGCAACAGGTTCTCCAAATGATCCAGAACATGAAGCTCTGTGGACAGTCCATCATAGCCTACCTTCAGCAGAAAGGCTTTCCTGAGGTGGCATTGCATTTTGTCAAGGATGAGCATACAAGGTTTAGCTTGGCTATTGAATGTGGCAACACTGCTGTGGCAGTGGCATCAGCAAAGGAGATTGATGACAAGGATTGTTGGCACCGTCTGGGTGTGGAAGCTTTGCGGCAGGTGCTACCAACAATTCACAAATAGATTCGCATAAAGGGGAAACAAAACTTGCTGGGCCTTTGTTGCATTTTCTTTTTTCAGGATTCACTGATCAGCATGTGTGTGTCATTGCTTCATTGCTTTGAGTCCTTCATGATGATGAGCTGCCAATGCATCAGCATGTGGGGGACTTTATCAGCCTAGAAGGAGCATCTTCTTGTACTGTAATCTTTTTATCTTATGTCTGTGTGCTTAAAGTTTCATGCCTGATGTGACAGGGAAACTATGAGATTGTGGAGTATGCATATCAGAAGACAAAGAATTTTGAGCGCCTTTCTTTCCTGTACCTTATCACAGGAAACACAGAGAAACTTTCAAAGATGCTTAAGATAGCAGAGATGCGCAGTGATGTAATGGGTCGATTCCACAATGCACTCTACCTGGGTGATGTTGAAGAGAGGGTCAGAATCCTTGAGGAATCAGGGCAGCTTCCTTTGGCATATGCCACAGCAACTGCCCATGGACTTACAGAGACAGCTGAAAGGCTACAAGAGCTGCTTGATGGTGCTCTTCCCCCTACCCCTCCTTCAGAAAAATGTTTTTTGCTGATGCCCCCCAAACCAATTGTACAGGATAGCAACTGGCCCCTTCTGACAGTGAGCAAAGGCTTTTTCGAGGGCGCTTTTGGGGAGCCCGGTGCAGTTGACCTGGAGGAGGAGGAGGCTACGGAGGGAGCCTGGGGAGAGGAGCTAGATCTTTTGGTTGTGGAGAATGGTGACCGTGAGAAGGATGATGTGGTACTGGTGGAGCATGAGAAAGGTTTGTTTCTTAAGGTTTGATTCTTTGTTAACTTTTTGGTAACATTTTCTTGTCACTTGGAGCTTGTCTGCTCCTTGAAATTGGATTGAACCAGAAATTGAAATTTTGTACAGACTTTTGTGCTCAAACCATTTCCAAAAGGAGACTTGTAATGATGAACTTGGAGGATTTGGAATACATAAGAACTTGAAATGTCCTTTTGTTCTTTACAGGTGAGGATGATGAGGAAGAGGGCTGGGAAATGGAAGACCTTGAGCTTCCTGCTGAGCTTGCTGTTGCTGATGTTGTTCCCACTGGCTCCACATATTTTGCCATTCCACCACCAGGGATACCAACGAGCCAGATCTGGGTCCAGACCTCATCTTTGGCTGGAGAGCATGCAGCTGCAGGTGCATTTGACACAGCAATGCGGCTACTGAATCGGCAGCTGGGGATCAAGAACTTTGAACCCCTGAAGAGCGTTTTCCTTGAGCTTCATCTTGCCAGTCATACCTCACTCCCAACCATGGTCTCTCTACCAGTGCTCCCCTTGGCTCTTGAGAGAGGCTGGAGTGAGACTGCAAGCCCCAACACTCGTGGCTTGCCTGCACTTATCTACAAGCTTTCCTCTCTTGAAGAAACACTTAGAGTGGCCTACAAGACCACAACAGAGGGGAAGTTCACTGAAGCACTTAGGTATGCTCCAATGAATGACTTCAACTGAGAGACTCTGTGGTCTTTATATGAGGGAGCTGCTTGTAAGATGCTATACTGTCATTGTGAATATTTGAGTACAGCCTATGCCTCATATAGGGTTATACCTCACAAGGCAATCTGTACTGTTTCCTCTGTTCTGTGTAGGCTGTTCATCAACATATTGCACACCATTCCAGTGGTAGTAGTGGATTCTCGCAGAGAAGTGGATGAGGTAAAGGAACTGCTGGGAATTGCTAAAGACTATGTACTTGCTCTACGCATTGAGCTCAAGAGGAAGGATCCATCTCTGAAGGATGAGCCAGTGAGACAGGCAGAGCTCGCTGCTTATTTCACACACTGTAACCTTCAAGCCACACATCTGAAGCTCAGTCTGCAGTCTGCCATGTCTCTTTGCTTCAAATTGAAAAACTATGGTACAGCAGCAACATTTGCCCGCAGGCTTTTGGAGCTGAATCTTTCTCCACAGGTGGCAACCAGAGCTCGCCAGGTATGGAAGTGTTGCACTTCAAATTATGCAATTGCTTTCAGATTATTCATTTTATTTTTTTGTCATTGTCATGGGCAATCCACCTCCTCTCACAGTGATGCATCAGAAGTTCTTTGATTTAGGAAGGTAACACAGTTGGAAGGCCCTCACTGTGAGAGTTTGTTTGCTTGCTTTGTTTTCTTATCTGACATCCCCAGGCTCTTTCTGTTGCAGGTCTTGCAAGTTGGCGAGAAGAACCCCAAGGATGAGATGCAACTAAACTATGATCCTCGCAACCCTTTTGTAGTATGTGGGTCCACCTTCACACCAATCTATCGTGGCAGCCGAGACATTTCTTGTCCATACTGCCAAGCACGGTTCGTGGCTGAAACTATGGGTAGCTTGTGCTCTATATGTGACCTAGCTGTTGTGGGTTCCAATGGGTCAGGCTTGCTGTGCTCTTCTACTCAGGTTCGATAGGTTTTGTACTATTAAATCCTCTTAATCTCTCTCTCCTCTATTTTGTGCTTGTCACCTTTAATAACTTAGCAACTCCTTCGTAATTGAAATATTTTCACTAAAGAGTGATCATGTCCTAAATGTCCTGTGACAGCTAGTTTTATCTTTTCTTTGCAGAAAATTTGCCAGTTTAGAGTGTGTTTTGACACTCATATGGTATGAGACAGTATGTTCTCTTCTGGGTTCACATCATTTATTTGTAGAGCAACTTTTGCAGTGGTCCAATGAATGCCATGCAGGCTAATATATCTGTTACGTATTATCTATCAGTTGCAGCTTTGTATATGTCATGGTTTCTTTCCTCAAGAAACCCTGCAATACTGTGTTATGGGAAAAGCATGTTGAGACACCCACTCTCACAAAAAGGCAATGTGGCTGTGCTAATTCACTGTTAACTTATTGTAGTTTACTTATCATAGTTCCTGCCACAAAACTTATCATTGATCCTGCCACAAAACTTAAGTGGACAAGATGATGCATGCAAAAGAGAAGATTCCTCCAAAAATATTTGAATATCCTGCCAAGAACAGGAGAACCCTGAGCCCAGAAACAAAATTGTGCTGAGTTAGGATACTGTCGTAGAACCTGCCCTCCCCTAGCACTAATTTTTTGTTGGCAGGTTGCTGAGAACTACAAGGAATTCTGTAGTGTATTTGGAGGCAACCTTAACAGAGGGTTAAGGGAATTTAGGGAATTTTTCATCTGCAAACAGTGGGTGTTTTGAAAAGTGAAATGCCCGCAGGAGTTGGGCATTTTGTTTTTTGAAACATGTAATGTCATGCCATTGATGTTGTGCACAGTGGGTGTTTTGAAAAATGAAATGCCTGCAGGAGTTGGGCATTTTGTTTTTTGAAAGGAGACATTTGGACTATCTTCTCTTCTGGATGTTGTTCCATTCAAGGCCATGTTTTGAGCCCAAAAGTTTTTTTGCAGATTGCAAGATGAACCAGTATTGTGAATTAGTTTCTGACAAGCAAGCAGGGGCTGTTGACACACCATCAACCATTCAAGACAAAATGGCTGCATCCCAGCTATTGGTACCTGAAACTAGCAGCCTCAGAAACAACACCAACTGTCACATGCATCCCAAGACCTTTCCTTACAAGCTGGACTTTCACACTGACAATTAGAAGACTTCTTTGTGACTTGAAATATAGACACCCAGAAATCCTAAGAAAGTGTCCATGAATTGCATCCAGACCTTTTGGATAGTTGATAATGGAACTCAAACCATACAGGATGTCTAGAAGGGCATAAGCTATGCCACAAAACACGTTGCCTTGCAAGCACCATTTGTGGCTTGGTATGTGGCATTGGCAAGAGTGAGAAAAAAATCATTGGGCAGATGACAAAATACCCTAAACACATGGAGTGATCATGGCATTTCAACACCTTGAACTGAAGGAAGGCCTTTGTGGTGTTACACCCTGTGTATGTGATCAAACATGTAGTGGTGTGGAAATATCAACATGAAGAATCTGCCAACACAGTGCACAATGTGACTACATTCCTGTTTGTACAAGTACACCTTACTTTGTGTTTGGATGGACTCATGAACTGGTGCTCCTTTTCCCTAAAGAATCACAAAGAATGTGGATTCTTGCATTGCATCTACATCATCAAATCAAATGCAAAACCCAGCTGCTGCTACAGGCCCATCAATCTACTTGGAGCAACATTTGAGCTTCAAACTACCATATTGTGGGTTAGCAATTATAACCCAAACCCAGAAGATAATAAGTGCATGAAGAATAATCCACTAGAAAATAACAGCATAAGTTTACAGAACTCTGGAGCTGTATCTTTGCTTGATTTACAAGGTAAGCTCAAGCATTTCCTCTGATACCAAAACACAAGGACGAGAACAGCTCAAGCATTTCCTTGGGTAGCACATCACATAAGAACCAGAATGTGTCAAGCATGAAAGTTGCAACCACTCATGATTGCAATCAGTGGGAAATGATCTGAGGAGCACGTATTTTGAGCTTTCTTCTTCAGATTTGTGTTTGGATTGATGTTTTGCTAATCTGTCTTTTGTTGCACATTCTGTAAGCTGCATCGGTATGAGTCCACATGGATCTATCAGGAACAAAGTCTGTGTCTGTGTCACACTTTGTTGTTTTTATCCCACTGAATTTTCAGATTCGTCTATTTTACCGTTTCCTTCATTTTGTGAAAATTCTCAAACTCTTTTCAAGTGGGATCTACAGAAATATTCTGGAGTGTTTTCTTTTTTGACATGGAATCTTGAAACTCAATTAATTATTCGATAGACACATGTTGAAGATGCCTTTGCATTATGGTATTTGACTTTCATAAATGGAAGCACACATGACATTCCTTTAGGGTTAGGAGTTAGGACCAATGTTGGACAGTTATTACTTTTTTTCAATAATCAGCTGATCAAGGTTTTTAAAAATTTTAATGGAAGAATCGACGGTTCTTTTCAAAAGTTCAAGTTTAATACATTTCATGGTACTTTTTCTTTAGATGATTCTTTAACATCAATTTTAGATTTTAGACTTAATAAAAAGAAAATTTTCAACATTTCAAAGTTTTCATAAGTCAAGAGAAAAACTAGAAAGTTTCATTATAAATATATAATATTTAAAACAGAAATATTCCAAAAAAAATTGCAAAATTAATTTTCTTTCAATTCATTTTAGTGAAACAAGCTTTCAAACTCATCTAATTCTTCCTCTAAGTCTACTTTAGAATCTATCAATTCAACCAAATTAGAAGGAGCTTTGCAATCAACCCTTTCATCATTTAACCAATTTTTACTCATAAATATTAACACATGTGAGGATATCAACATTGGATTTTTTTTTAAAAAATTTCAATTTGAGAACCTACAATCCCCAATGTTTGCTAAATTAAAAAGCTAATAATTGAGAACATGGATTCATGTTTCCTCCACCACATAGGGCACTTGATGTCTTTTACATTCATATGATATTTTCAAAATATCACGAATTTTCAATTAACAAGCTCTTTCACAAGGTCACTAGTGTTTACTACCATTTCAAACATGTCCAAATTAATGTTTTCATCATTTATATATAAAAAAGAACATTCAACTTTAGACAAAGGATGCAAATGATGATAAGACTTTAATAGCATATGAAATAAGGATTTCTTATCATACTCTTCAACTATGGCCACCCTTGCCGATGACTAATAAAAGAATAATTCAATTTTAAACTTTTGAATTTAGAATCTAAAATAAAGGATAACATATTGTGAGCCTTCCTCTCATCATATTTTTGTAAAGAAGCAAAGGAAAGAATCAATGACCCCACAAACTTCTTTCTTTATGTTCAATGCAAAAGTCCCCAACTCAATGTCCAAGTTTGAATCATCATCAATTAAAGCATTCAAAACAAAAGGACTATTCATTTCTTCTTTCAAGCTCAAAGCTCATGAAAATGGTTGCATGCAAGGCATCACTCAACAACTAGTGACCCTTAATTGGTTTACAACACAAGCAATGTCAACAAGATACAAAATGTATACAATAATTTACAATATATGCCATTTGAGAGGAGGGGGTACACAACCAATGATCCTAGGAATAATTTGTGTACTAACAAAGGACAATGATTTCTCAAAATTGAAAAGCTTCTTAAGACATGATCACTTTGCTTGCAAATTTGCACCAATCAAATTTCCAATCGCATGGAAAATTTCTATAATAACAAGATTCAAAACAATAGGAAAAAATAAACAACTTGCATTTTACCTTGTTTGATTAGTGTGTTCAATTTTTTGGGCTTGAGGCTTGTAGTAATGCAAGTTTTCACACATTCTTGTATTCCTTTCCCTCACTTTTATGTTATACATTTATGCAAAATGGAAACATATCTCAAGTCTTTGCACATTGTTTCTTTAGTAGTTACATATTGACAAGCCGTAGAAAAGGCGTGTCCAAAACATGTGGTTTGAAAACTTTCCACCACACCCAAAGCTTCACAATAAACTATAATTTTAAAGCAATATATTGTCATGATATTCATATTTGACCCTTCATCTTTGACATAACCAAAGATTTTTTTGGTCAATCCATATTGTTATAAAAGGTCTTGCAAATTTCTTATTGATGTTTGTTCAGAAGTTTTAAATGCTTCAAACAAACCAATTGTAATATGTTTCGTCACCTAATCTTGTTTCAAGAAATTCACAACTAATGGAAAAATGACATGGCCCCTTTAGACATCTAGAGATTAAAACTTGTAGTAGTAGAAACACAATCTATTAAAACTTTTAAACATGTATGTTTTGTGTTTCCAACCAAGTATTGTGACACTTCTTGACTAATGGTTTTTCCAAAAGGGAAAACAATGTGAAAACATAACTACATTACCAAACATTTTAGTTAAATATTCTCAACTAAATAAACAAATGTTCTTTAATAACATGAAGACCCAAGTTCTCCAAAATGTTTTTTTGGTGCACGTTATTCTTTTTGAAAAGATTTAGGCCCCAAAAAGTTAAAGATTGCATTCACACTTACTATAGGCCTTTTCTTTGTAGGTTTTTTATCTCCATTGAACTTTTCATGTTTTTATTGATTTTTTCAATTTTTTTTGCAATTAAAACATGGTTTACATCCACATGTTTTTCAATGTAATTATCCTATTTTTCTTAAAATATGAAACTAGACCTTTGTTCAACTTTATTCTTTATTCCAATATTGTAAGACCATTAGTCTATTATAACACCAAATGAAACACATGATTTGTGGCACCGTGACATCAACTTTTAATTTATCATTGACACATAAGAATGCCCAAGTTGAACAATTTCGTACACAGGGTCTTTAACTAGCTCTTTGGTCATGCAATTTTTCAAAATTGTCAACATTATATTTTCATTTTTTGATTGAGAATGTGACAATGCTTCAAACCTTTCAAACCTCTTCTCCTCGCTTCTTTTTGCCATTGAAATTTCACTATCATTCATAAAAATATCACATCACTCAATGTTCATCTATAGGACATGGTTACATTTTTTTAGGGTTTGTTAATGGACTAGGGTTGAAAAAGCAAAACAATTACATGCTTTTCAATTTTGTAAATAATCTCTATTTTTTGCTTTTTATTATTTATGAAATTTGAACAATGCTAACTATGTAAAGATTTACAAAGAATTTACAGACATTTACAAGCATGATGCACATGATAACTCAATTTTCACACAATTGCATAATGCAAAATTCTACCAATGAAGATATGCAAGTGAAAAATGCTTAAGAAGGCATTTTCTTAAAAGTCAAAAAAACTATCCCATTTTTAAAATTTTCAATTATAAATTAAGGATTTGCAAGGTCATCTTACAAAAACAAACCACAACAAACAAACAAACAAACAAAACATTGCACAACACCTAAAGATTGAGCATACAACAAGAATACAAACACACAAAGGAAAAAATTGAAAAAATACCTTGGAGGTGCAAAGTTTGTTGATGTGAGCCAAATAGCAACACCAAGATGTCAAATAGCACCAACAAAATCACAAAGCACACAATAAAAAGTGCCGAACCAACACAAAAAGCACAAGGAGGAGCATCGCTAGTTGCAACAACAAGAAGAGCATAGAAAAAAAAGCTTGGCCAACACAAAGAACACAATGAAAAATGTTAGTTAGTTGTAGCAACAAAGAGAATATGGTGAAAAATGTTTGACCAACACAAAAAGCATGATGAGGAGTGCCAATGAATTGCAACAACAAGAAAAGCAAAGTGAAAAGCGCCCAACCAACCAATACAAAGAGCACAATGAGGAGGGCCTATCAAACACAAAGAGCATGATGAAACAAGAATCAATAAATAAAAACAACAAGAAAATGAGCACAAGAAACTCAAGAAAAAAACACAAAATATGAAAAAAAAAAAAACATATTTTTTTTAATGAATGAGAATTGTGGCACATTCACAATGAAAGCCACCTTAAACCTAAAATCTTAAACCCTATACCTACATTGCAAACATAATTAACCCTAACCCAAATAGCTTAAAACCCATAGGTTTCCTAGGTCTTTAGTTTTTGACCCTTCTTTAGAATTGGATAAAAGGTTATCCATATAACATACCCATGTATCATTTTTTTTAAAACTTCATGAGAACCTAGTTATTGATGAACATGTTTTCTCCACACTCATAGTACCTTGAACTCCAATTATCAACCCAGGTACCACCCTTGATGATATCCACCCAATTTTTTGCAAGAGAATTGGTTGGTATCGGCTTGGTTCTAAGCCTTTGCTTCATACCCACCCAACACCAGTTCGGACCTTATAACTCACAAACAAAAAACAAAATGTTTCATAATGTGTGCAATCTCATACATAGGCATGTTATTGTTAAACTTGAAATTTGTTTGATGGCTCAATTTCATCGCACAAATAGAAGAATACACTTGTTGTTACCATGTGACAACCATGTTGCAATTGTCAAGATGAAAATTTCAACAGCTCACAACGTTTTTTAGCATTAATAGATGGCAATTGTGACTCTACCTTGTTAGCATTATTAGTTCATATGTTATTATGGTATTAACATATGATAATACACCCTTCTTTTTTTCCATGGGAAGGTGTCATACATTGCATGGCATCCTATTTCTAAACAAGCATCAAAAAATATATGGATAATTGGATACTTGAAATTATTCCAAGCCTACTCTAGAGCAACACAACTAAAAACCTTAAAATGAAAAGGCCTGGTCTAGTACACTCTACACACGAAACGGGAAAAATTAAAATTAAAATTAAAAATTACACATATATGTCCTATAGACATGGGACAAAAAGTGGATGGGAAGCTTGTTCTCTGTATTATCAGAGCGAGGTTTCGATCCTCGGACCTGTGGGTTATGGGCCCACCACGCTTCCGCTGCGCCACTCTGATGCTGGTGCTCAAGAGTTTGAACCCATATTATTTACGTACAATTTGAAGTTACCTCCGCCTGTGTCCTCGTTTCATGTCCATTTTGTTCTTCTCAAGTTCCGCGAAAGTTTTTCGCCTTCAACGTTCCTGACGCTTCTCTTCGGCGGTTTGTTGTCTAGAGATTTGGAGTGTTAAATTCTAGAATGCAAGAAAGATTGGAACTCTCACACAGAGCTAAATTGAAAGGTATTATTTTCGTAGCAATGACAGTGAGGTTATGATATATATGTCATGCAGTTTGTAGGCCTGATTGTGTAGACTTCTCAAATTCTCATTACGGAAAAATAAGAATGAAAATTTCTGCTTGTGAAATGGACCATTCTACATTCAGAAGGTCAGCAGCATGTACAAATTGTGTGACCAAGGTTGAGGATAGATAGTCACACAAGAGTTTCTGAAAACTTATTTATTATAGTTGCATTACTTACTATGTTTATGTGATGATGATGGCCACCGTCTGGCTTTTTCTTGTGATGATTGTGTGATTTCTTGTCTACCTACAGCTTGATTTCAGACGGTGAAAATTGCTCAATTGGTTGAGAGGGATGGACTGGCAGAATGATGTGGAAGTAAAGGGAGGAAGCCAAATCAGTACCAATCCCTAACCCTAAAACTTTCTGTCCTTTCTCTACCTCTTTTTCAAGTTTTCATGTAAAATGCTTTTCTTGTAAAGCAAATCTTTGTTGTTATGACTTGTGATAAATTTGTTGGACAATTGCTTGCATTTGAATTGTATGATGTGCATGCATATCAGAGGATTTTTCAATGACAAGTTTTCACCACTTGGTGAACAAAAATAACCAGTTCAACTCATGCAAAGGATTTTTGTGAAAAAAATGCACCCAAGTAACCAGATTTCAAGGAAAATTTTCTCTGAGATCACCATATTTGAACAAGAGGTTTGAGCAAGTCACCAAAAAATATAACAGGATTCTTAGATTTCCTACTTTCCTATCTGACCTGTAACCAAATTTGTCTAATTCCTCGTCTGGCTGATTACCAATGTGGCTACATCAGAAAATAAGAGGAAAAAAAAAAACTATACACTGGTACCATTATATCCATATGGTATGGAGCTTGCTAATACACCTTTCCTTGTGGATATGTAAAAGACTGAAGGATACAGTACAAGCTGGTTGGACTGCTACATATATAAAAACAACAGAGGAACCATTTGAGGCCATTTATTGTTTTTTGACATACCTCTTTCTTTGCTTAGGAAACACGAGATGGTGCCAAGAACCCAGTCCAGGCAAGTAAACCCACAATTTACTCACTGTAAATAGATTATAGACAACATTGTTGAGGGCATGTGGAGGACTATCCAAGTCTTGTAATTGTCATAGCTTTCCAGCAAAGTGCTTAGGTGCCTTGTCATTTCCATCACAATCAATGCCACAATCTTCCGCAACAGCAATCTTCACAATCAATGCCAAGGTTCCTGCTAGCTCCACAGTAGGAGCCAGTCAGCACCATGACTGTTGCTTCATTTTCTTTTTCTTCTCTCAGCAGTTCAGAGCCACTCTTCAAGCTCTGAAAGTCTAGGCAACCCAAGTTGTCAAAGTAGACAACCCATTTCTGGAGAGACTTGAGTTACTCAATAACTCTTTTTCCTAAAATTGATTCTCTCAAAACTGTCCACCCAATCCAAACTCAAAACGACCACAAAGCTACTTCACAACAACATAGGATTAAACCTTAAGTCTTATTGTATCATAGTGCTCATAAGAGATAAGGCATCACCTGAACTTACATCTCTTCACACTTTCGCTACCACTGCAAGCTAGCAAGTAATTGTACTATTTTGGAAAGTGAACTTGAAAGTTTCACAAAGACAATTTATGACTTTTTAACCATTCCAATATAATGGAACTAGGAGCACACAGTTCACCAGTAACCACAGTTATAGCATTGAACCTCTTAGTTTTGGTTCTAGAATGGGCTCTAAAGTTAATAGTTACCTTACCCCCAACATCATTGCACGGCTTGAACCTCTTTCAATAGATGGTATTGAAGCTTGTGGATGGTTTGTCAAGGAATCTTTCTTCTGTATCATAAATCCAATTAAAATGAAAGCAAAAGTTCCAAATCTCTCTCCTGTACCATGGACCCTCTATAGGCCCTTGTTTTTGCCTTCATGTGTGTCGTGCTTCAGAAACATCAGCTGGTGGAGGAAACTTGCCTCAAACTTGGCACTAATGAACTTCCAACAAATTTGCCTGTCTGAAAACTCATTATAGATTGACAGACATCTAAGCAGAGACAGATAGCAAACCACCAATGGCATTGGTAGTTGGAAAAACAGTTGCAAGCACTTTCACAGTAAGGAGAATTTATCAAAAATTGACTTCAAGAACTAAGCAAAAGCCTCATACCGTGTCATCATCCTACACTCACCATCACTGGAGTTGGCAAATGCCTTACTCATCTTCATCAGAATCTGAACTGGCCCATCGAATATGGGTACTGGTTTTCTGGTCAGGAGGTCTCTGTTTGGTTTCCTGCTGGGAAGGACTCTGTTTCATAACAGCAGGGCTGGAACGAATTGTTGGTATGATCTCATTTGACTCAAATGTTGATGTGAAGCCTTTCATTTTTATTATCTTCCTACTTTTCATTTCTTTACACCAAGAAAATGAAAGACTTTTTCCAAAATCTAAATTCTGGCTCATGTGAGCATTTGACTGATTGGGTGGTTTGGTTTGGCTTCCTTGCAAGTTAGGCAAGGGCTTCACTTCGTCAGAATTGGGATGGGTTACCAGATGAGTATCAGAGTGCTCAGAAGGAGTGAAGGCAGTTGCAAGAAGGGAAGGAAGCAATTCGAGAGAGCTTAACTGGGATCTGCGTATTACCATCCCATCAAAAGCCAGGCCTGCCTTTTTGTGTTTAGACACATCAATCTCAACATTCTGCAAAAACACCCAAGGCCTTGTCTCTTAACAAGCTTGTCATTCAATAGTTCTTCTGATATAGCAACCGCAATGCAAATGTAGTTCAGAAAAATGAGAGACTGTAGTACATGATGTGGAAACTTGGGTTCAATGTCCACAACTCAATGTGGATCAACAGATGCAAGAACAATAGAAACAAGGATCTATGGATCTGGTGGAAAGGCTTTACCTGTGGATACCGCTGACTGAAGTGGGTGAGGATGACATACTCAGCTGCCATTCGAAAGCCAATATCAAGGGCCTCAGATACGGTACTATGTCGTTTCCTCGTTGCATGATCAGCCAGCACATCCTCAAATGTTGCTTCATGGATGAGAAGAGTGCAACAAGCTCCAGCTTGCACCAATCTCGAACAGGGTCTTGTGTCTCCAGAGTACACAATAGACCACCCACATTTAGCACGCACCACTAATCCATAAGCTTCGTGGCAGTGGTCGACTAGAACACTTTTCAGGCTCTGGAACTGTAGTTGCATGAGTACTTCATGTATGCGAGCTTGAGTCCGGTCCATAAGATCTCCTGAGTCCCTTTCTTGGCTACAAAGGCCTCCAATGAGAGTGCTGCAGTGAACAAAATCAAAAGTTGGGTATTGGTAGCCATTAGCCACCCATATGGCCATCACCTGTAGTGAACATCTTAACAAGTCAATGGCAAATCAACAAACAAGGTCTTCACAAGAACCTGGCACCTAGTTTCTCAAATTCCATCCCAAGCCCCACCAGGTGGCTGACCATTCTAGCAGACATTTCCATCCCAACAAACGCACACCCAAGCAAACAGAGAAGTTAATGACAGGATTTCAAGGACCTCATGCAGGATTTCAATGCTTACCTCAAAGACCCATCTCTTTACAGCACTGGGCCCAAAGAAAATCAATGCTGGAGCTTGTGCAGGTCGCGCATGAATGAGTGACAAGATACCCAAAACATGATCTGCATGCTTGTGAGACAACCACACACACTCCAATGACATTAACACTGCACTGAGTTTTCCAATGCCAAACTTCCGGATCAGCTGTCCAAGAACCCCTTCTCCTGCGTCAAAGAGCATGCTACTTTCACCTAAACCTGTTTGCAAAAGAATGCCACTGCTCCCTCTAAATTTGCTAGGCTCTGCAGAACCTGTTCCCAAAAACAACAGCTCAAAGTCTGCCCCTGCTTGGTCCTGTGAAGCTGATGCAGATGCCCTTACAGACATGAATGTACTGTCATCACATCCAATTGGAGGTTTACTTTCACACAAGTTGTACTCTTTTGGATTTGATTGGCCTATTTCAATTCCATCAATAAGACTTGTGGCTGATACAGCAGATGCAGCTTTTTGGTCATGCCACTCATTATTTGATAATGATTTGCGTGCTGTTTCCTTCTTATTCTGAAGTAAAAGATTCTTCCTTACAGTTGCAGCAGCCAACTGGTTAGGACTCGCCACATTGGCTAATTTGGCACTTGCCATTGCTTCTATTTTGGCTCCTTGTAGCTGTGGTCTGGTCTCCAGAAACCTGCCTTGGATATCTTGGGTATTAAGCCCCTTTGGACACTCTGAGTGGTCAATGGAAGTCACCACTTTATTGATGCCTTTCTCAAGAACAACACGTGTGAGCAGAAAGGCCTCCTGTGATGATTTTCTGCCGTCAGCTAGATCATTTGATCTCATCTTGACCACACCCTTAACAGAAGAATCACATGGCAGAGGAAACATCTGCTTGTTGATCACATTCAACTTGGCTAGAGTCTCCAAAGATGAGCAAAATCCAAATTCAGGAGCCTCCCTTTGGACAACAACATGGACAGGTTGCCTAACCACTCCTTTCAGCCACTTGTCATAGGATGCTGTCTTCAGGATGGCAAAAGGAGAGAGGTCAATGACTGCAGCAACAGAGTGTGAGTGCTGGTTCTGGCTGCAAAGCTTCTCACAAAAAATGAGAGGCTTTTGTCTGGATTGGGAGTCTGGTCCACTAGCATGTCCCTGCACACACTTTAAGACAGGATGCAAATGGAGGCTTTCCAATGACTCTGGGCTCCTACAATCTACAACAAGGATGCCTGTGTTCAACTTCTTCAAGAAACAAACAAAGCCAAGCACAGTTCGAGAGCAAGCCTGACCCACAAAGCTTCCCAAAGCTTCCTTTCCTTCTGCAGCCAGTTCAACCCTACTATTGGCAACACTGGTTACCTCTCCACATGGTGACTTTGCATATACTGGATTTGCATTGTCTGAGATATCAGGGAGCTCATGTTCTAGTTTGTTCTCAACTATCCACTCGTATGTTTCACCTTCATTCTCAACTATAGGTGTGTTACCCTGTGAATCTCCTCCATGAATCTGCCCATTAGAGACCACCTCATCTCGTGACCCCAAATCTCCCATCTCAGATGTTTCATGATGACCTGCTGCTCCTTTGAGCTGTTCTGGTTTCAACAATCTCACTGCACCTGATGGTTTACCTGGTTTGCATATGAGAGGATGCCTGCCACCCAAGATGCAACTATCTTGTCCAGTCTGAAAGAGGCACTCACTACTTCTAGTTTGATCTCCATGTGCTGCCTTTATGCGAGAGAGTGCTACATTATTTAAGCCTCTAGCCCGGCCACTATTGCTGGTAAAAATAGCATCCAAGTCAGAGAAAAGAGAATTACTGCTCAACTTCTGAGCATCATCCCCTTTTCTCCTCTTACAGTGATGGACTTCAGAATCATCAACTAACTGCATATGCACCTGGCTGATATCAGGACTGATGCTTGGGCTGTCACTCAGTTCTCCAGGTTCACGTTCATTCTCTGGACTCTGAAACCCCTGTCCAGACTTGACGTTGTTCTTAAATAAATCAGCAGTCCCATTAGTGGTTCCATTTCCATGCTTCCTCAAGCCCTCATCCTTGCTGGAAACAGAGGTGTCATCTGAGCTTGTAGATTCTGATGTTTCAGCATCAGTATCATCTGAGCTTGTAGATTCTGATGTTCCCGTATCAGTATCATCTGAGCTTGTAGATTCTGATGTTCCCGCATCAGTGTCTGTTGAACCTGATTCACTACTGCTGCATGTTCCAGACAGTGGACTAGGCTCCTCCCTGACTGTGGTGGGTTTGGAGGCATAAATGCACCACGGACAACCAAGTGATACATCACCTGCCACTATGGGAACAAGGACAATGTGCTCATCTTCAAACACAGGAACCTTGCAATCGATCCCAAATTCACTGACCAGAACCTGCAGAACCTTTCAAGCTCTCTTATAAATCCACATGCAAAAGACACACAAAGCTGAATCTACTCAGTGAATAACTCCCCTTTGCAAACAAAGTGACACTCTTCCTGGATGGCATATGCAAAAGCTCAAAATGATGAAGAAAACATGTGCATGAACAGGCAAGAAAGAAAGAAAAAAAGTTAAGAGACAAACCTTAGGATGGCGCCATCGAAAGATGTGGCGAAGAGAGTGTCCAAATGCAGCTGTGCCCTGTGGTCCTATCAACTGCACTTGTCCATGACCATCCTGTGCCAACCTGAGCAGTAGACCACCTAATCCTCCCTGCCATACAACAATGCAGACATTGGCTGACAGGAGAAAACACATGCAATTGGTTCAGACTAAGGTGTAGTAGTTGTATCGTGCAGCTTCTAAAATCCTGAAATTCTAAACCTTCCACTTGTCAATGCCCATCCTGTGCCAACCTGAGCGGTAGACCACCTAATCCTCCCTGCCATACAACAACGCAGACATCGGCTAACAGGAGAAAACATATGCAATTTGTTCAGACCAGGTGTTTTAGTTGTAATCATGCAGCTTCTAAAACCCTGAAACCCTAAAGCACAGGACAAAACAAGAGAAGCGCATGCATGGGGAAACTTACAGCAGATTGAGGAAGAAGCGAGGTAAGAAGAACACAAGAGAGACGAGCGGAGGGTCGCAGCTTATGTTCCAAGGCCAAGCGTGCGAATCCTTCCGGCACATTGATGAGATACTGGGCAGCGTCTTTGGGTGCTGACAACAATAACGCCGGACCTACTCCATCAGCAGCCGCATGGAGGACGCGAACCTCATATCGCGAACTCGACTTCATTGCAAGAAGACGATTGCCATGTCCCGCAGAATGAGACGTTTCGGGAAATCTTCAAACCCTTCACGCTCCATCCATTTGCTAAGGAGAGTCGAGGCTTGCAGACGTCCAACTCCTCATTCCACAAGGCTTAAGTTGTGAAAAAGCTCGTGACGACCACCCCCGCTTTAGGCGATCAATCTCGACTCAGGTCGAAGATTGTGCAATTTCTTCTTCACAATTCACGCAACTCCGCTGACAAGAAGCAGGGTTTAAGGAATAAGGCTTCACGCGAGAAACCCTAAAAGAGGAAGAGGAAGAACCCTAACAACCCCTAGACCGTAACAAGGGGTCCTCAAACCCCTAACCCCCCCCGGCACGGGGGGGCCCCAAGGGGTCCTTAATTGAGGGACGATCAGACTGACCATATAACTGCATTTTTCGACCTTATCATTTAATTATCGCCTCTGTTTGAAAACCCATTTGAAGCTTAAAAAAAAGGAAAAACCCTAGAACCCTACAAAGGGCCCTCAAACCCCGAACCCTTAAACCTTACCCCTTAATTAAGGGACAATCAAATTGGCCATATAACTGCATTTTTAGATGGTGCAACTCATAGAAAGGATTTTTGTGGAAAAAAAAGTGCCAAACTCACCAGATTTTTAGAATTTGGGGGGGGGGTGAAATCATCATGTTTAGAAAATAGGTTCAATAGCCGGATTCTTAATTTTGTTTTACTTTCTTCTCTTACCTATAGCCTAATTTGGCTAATTCCTCTTGTGGATGATCACCAATGCAAAATCGATGATTGTTTGTTAGAGTTGAGTTGTTGGGTTGAATGCGATTTAAACAAAAAAAATTGCATTTATAGTTGAAAATATTATTTTTGTCATTTCACCCTCCATTGCAAATGTAGAAGAGCTTATGTTCTACACTATTTATTAATAATAAGACTTGGGCACAAAGATGATGAAGCATTTGTTTTTGGCCTTGATATCAAATCTGCTTATTATTGCAGTTTGAATGAAGACATTCATTCAATTTTTTGAGCTTTTCCATTAACTATGCCTCTTGGGTGCTAGTTGACATCATGACTCTGTCTTTTTGTTATTTCCAGAAATCTGTCATGAACCTTTGGATGCAGTTTCTTGTAAAATTGTTTGTAGTAGGTTTTGTGTAGATTATCATGTACATTAATCTGTACCCACTTTGTGCTCCTTGGGTTCCTCAATCTTATGCTTATTTATAGGTTTTGTTGAGCTAATTAACATCATGGCCCATTCTTCCCATTACTACTACTAATCTTTGGACATAAGTTTAGTATGTTTACCTCCACCCACTGTTGGGAGGTGATGAAGTCAGTGAAGATGTTATGGTAGCTAGCTGGTTAGTACCACACTCGTTGCTAGTGAAGGTCTCTGAACACGAGTGTGGTTGGTGTTGTTGTTTTAATTGGTCTAACTTTTCTCTTATTTTCTTTGGTTTTTAGATTGAGTTTCCTTTTTTTTTCCTATTTGTTGATTTATTGTTAGATCTGGAATATCTATGCCTTATTATTTATTTTTCCATTATATTCACGTTGATTTGCAATTGTGAAAACATTATCAGCACTTAGGAAAATATTATTTTATACTCATTGCCAAGAGCCAATGAAGTCACTGAGGAGTATGGTAGCTAGTTACTACCATTATCATGCATTTGGTGTCTTGATGTTTTGGGAGTATTACTTACAAGGTCATAATGGCACTCATTCATGTTTGTTTTCTGCTTTTAGCTGGACATAACATTTGTTTGGTTGCCTTATGTTTCTTTGAAGTTTCTTTCTACAATCACATTCATATGACCTTTGTGATCTATAATATTGAAGCATGTTTTTTTATAAGGGTCTTGTTTACAACATTATATAGTTTTATGTAACAAAACTAATTGTTTCCATGGAGTAAAATGTGGAAGGAGAGGTAATCTACCTGATTAATTTTCAAATGTGCCATGAGCTTTTCGATTGTTGAATAAAGTCTCTTTATAGTGAGGTGATGTGGAATGGTTTACTTCAATCCTATGATTTTGTTTTGAAATAGGTTGGTAAATTTTAGGTGGAGCCTCCTGGTCTGTTTTGTGGCCGTGGTGATCATCCCAACGTCTAGTCTCCATTCCACTTTTTTATTTGCTTCTTAGTTATGTTCTTTCCTTGTAAGTATTAGTGTTCATTGGGCTGAAGCAAATGGTGTTGTCCCTTTATTCTTTTTGTAATGTGTTCAATTCTATTATATAGTTTTAGATTGTCAAGAAGCAAATCTTTAACTTGTTTTTATAAGGAATTGTAGAGGACTAAGTTATATTCAATATTTAAAGGTTTTAGGCCTTTCAAAGCTTGATAAGGCTGATCAATTTTCCAAGATTTTAATGCTGAGTACCTACTTGTTGTTATCAAGTAAACATAAATTTTTGTTGGGAAGTATAACTATATTATGTTTTTGTTCAATACACAACATGTAGGCCATAAAAGTTTGATCCACTTCTGTTTCTTTAAAATATTTAAGTCGAAATGATGAAAAAATGGAAAATTGTTCATGGAAAACTTGATTTGATTATTTGAGCTTTGGTTGAACAAACTTCTGTGAACTAAACATGCTTGCATATATCGGTTTGGCAAAATAATTTACCCAAAATTGACATTTTCCCTCAATGGTTGCATTGGTTTTTATTAACACTAGATTAGAATTGGTTGTAAGCACACACTAGAAGAAGAATTTGCTTGCATTACCTACATTAGTTCATTTGCTTCAGTGATCTGATCAATTAATTCCAACTCAAAACCCTTTCTAAAACATTTATTTTGTGAAGAATAATGGCACACCTTATAGAGTTGTGCGATTAATCCAAAGCTTTTTTCCTTGGTCACGGGGTTCTAATTCATGAAATAAACATAAAACATATTATCTTATATTAAAATAATGATTTTTTAAACTTTTGAAATATGTTGTGTATTTTTTGCATATTAGAATGTTAAATGATATTATACCAATTACAACATGATAAAAAATCACTATAATTATTTTTTTTCAACCATAGCGTGTAATTTCTACATAAATAATAATGTTTGTATTGTGGGCCTAATGGAAATGAATTACATGTTATATGGTAATTAAATGACCATTCAAAAAACCATGGAACATATTGTAAAATCACACAAACAACCAGGTGGAATATGAAGTGTAAAATAACTTTGATAACCAAGTTGATTACCTTAAACAAATTTAAAGGATTCAAAAGAAAAGAACTACAAACATTCCCTTAGAAGGCAAAAAAACAACATTAAGAAGTCTCAAAATGTCATACCAAAGTTACAAAATTGCACAACTCCTCTAATATACTAAATTGTTTTGATATGCATTGGGAATGTTTCCATTTACATCAAGTTTGATAATCTATTTTGATAATCTATTTTGATAAATTGTTTCAACAATTCAATAGTATGTTTCAATAGTCTTTTTTGGTAATATATTTTAGTAGATTATTTTGATATTTTGATAGTTTATTTTAGTAATTTTTTTGGGTAAATTATTTCAATGTTTTGGTAGTTATTTTAAGTAAGTCTTTTCTAAAATTATTTTTTAATCTACTTCTATAGCTACTCTAAAAGACTAATAAAAATTGTCCCTTTAACACATATATAATGACATATGGGATCAAATATAAGAGTATTTATAATCTTTTCATATATCTTTAATACATTTATCAAGACATTGTAATATTAAAAAAATTAAGACCTATTTATAAAAGTTATAATACAAAATTGTTCATATTAAATGAAGTGGATGGTTTTGTTATTATGAGGATCATTTTCAAAATGTTTAATACTATTTCACAATGTATTTAATGTAATGTAAAGAAAATAAAAATAATCCCAAAAAAACATATTCTTACCATAATATATCATACCATACCATGTATCAAACAATAATATACCATATCACCTTGCCATACCATACCATACGTTGTTTGTAATGTCAATCACATAATTTTGGTTCACATAAATTTTCAATGATGCATGTTATATTCAACTAAATGATATTTAAGGATAAAAGAATTATAAAACCAAGCTAAACAAAAGTTAATCTAGGTGAGAATTAGAATGTACCTATTTAGTTTTAATAGCCCACATACACATGACATTGAAGAAAACTTCAAAAAAAATCCTTCAAAGGTTTAACCCACATTTGAATGGGAGATTGAAGATTTTTCTTTCAATGATCCAATTCAAAATTTCCATGGAAAGTTAAAAGAATTGAACCATAAAAAATCCAATCCATATTATTCATGATAGATTAATGCAAAGTCATGATTTTGCATGATATATTTTCAAATGAAAAATTGAAGGATTTTCTTTCAAATGTCCATGACATTTTTCAGTGACAAATTTTCATTGACATATTTTTATGGCATAATTGCAAAGGTAGAAGGGTATTTGCTAACAAACACCCATGAATCCCACCATACTTGATATTAAGGAATTATGATTGAAAAAATGAAAGGTTGAAATAAATAAATAAATAAATCTTAAAAATGAATTCATGAACCTTCGAAACAAATCAAAAGAGAAGAAAAGAAAGGGTGTTCATTAATGAACACCTTCCAACCCACCATATACAATTTTAACAATTTAACATTATATTTAAAGCTCACCAAATTCAATCACAAAATGAAAGATCAAAATGGATGAACTTTTGAACTTATTTTTAATAAAAATAATATTTTAAATAGTTGTAATATAATTGTGAATCATAATATTTGATGAAAGGAAATTGTGCCCTTACATTAAAGAACAATCATGAAACCCACGATATTCAATATTAAGAATTTTCATTCAATATTAATCAAAATTGATAATGATTAAACTAATTATTATTCCAACCATATTCACATCGTTTATGTTAGAAGGTTAGAGGAAGAATGTGCGATGGAAGGATGATGGAAAAAAAAAAAAAAAGAAGGAGAAAAGGTTGGGAACAA
>Ga0209611_10000924_pt1 | contig 47710 bp, 46 predicted proteins | sample S1TSphgellanicum_3_FD_187693 | JGI IMG/M metagenome (GOLD analysis project Ga0209611, IMG submission 187693) | Host-associated microbial communities from peat moss isolated from Minnesota, USA - S1T2_Fc - Sphagnum magellanicum MG (SPAdes) (version 2) | ecosystem: Host-associated > Plants > Peat...
AAACAAAAATACTCCCCTGACCCAACCCCCGAAAAGAAAAAACAGGGCCCATCATGAGATGAGTGCATGCTGAGCCTTCTTCCCATTGGCTGCATGTATTTTTGGTTTTCAAAACTGTTTGTCACCATTTTTGGCGTAGGCTAATGGCAAGGCATAGCTTGAACAAGGAAGAAAAACAAAAAACAACTCCCCCCATTTCACCATGCAAAAATATACCTAATCTTCAAAAAATCCCTCTACAAGAAACCAAAATCCTTCAAGATATTATTATAACTCTATTATAACTAATCTCAAGTTTCAACACAAGCCAAAATATATCATCTTCCAGAAATCCTCATACAAAAAAATAGACCTATTATTATTATTATCTTAGGGGCCAAAATCCATTAAGCTCTATAATGAATCTAAACACAAGATCCTTGCCTTAGTAGGCAAGCAAGAAACCCAAAGTTGACATGTCACATTTGTGTATGGCTGTGCAGTAGATTTTTTGATTTGAACTTGAAATCAAATCAATTGTGTGAGTGACAACTGTAGACTTGGCTGCGCATTTCAGAGGGTGCATATAAATTTTTATTTTTTTTACTGAATTCCTCTTCAAGCACTCAATCTAATTGTACACAGAATTTTTCTGTGCATTCTGTGTGTACAACACAGATGGCACAGATGGGTGGTTTTGTTTCGACCCACAAATGATCTGACTTACAGCTGCTGGATTGATATTCATGTTTGCAGAGAGAGAGAGAGAGAGAGAGAGAGAGCCTGAAGAGGAGATTTGGGTGTTGGTTTGGTAAGCGATGTACTGGAACATAGTGAGGGATGAGAACTCATGGAAGTTGGTTGCGAGCTGATGATTATGAACTGGACATCGACTCTGTTTTCAGTAAACGATTGGAAGAATTAGCGGCGGCGGCAGTTAGTGCAGATGTGGGATTTGTAGCTTTGCCATCTCTGTTTCTGGTGGCGGCTTGTGCTCTCTCACTGGCTCTTTACTGGGGTGCGAAGATCTGCGCGTTCTTTTGGGGTTGTTTTACGAGATGGAGGAAACTGTTTGACGCGGTACCTTCCGCTGCTGCTTCTTCTTCTTCTTCTTCTGGGATTCCACAACCCAGTTCCGACACCACGACGCTGCTGGCCGTCGCCCCCACCCAGCAGCCGCCGCTTCTCAAATCCAACCTCGCGTTCAGGTACGAGGAACTCAGACTTGCAACTGACGGATTCAGCCGGAAGAACCGGATCGGCGTCGGGGGTTATGCCAAGGTACACACACACATATATATGGGTCATCAGCAGCCCTAAACCCTAAAACCCTTTGAGTACAGTTCTCTCTCGCATGTGAAGCCTCTCACACCCGGATACAAAACATCCAGGTCGTGCAAACAATGCCCTTCGTCTCCTGCGCAAGTCGTAAGTCAATGAGCTCCCAAGGCATTTCTCTCTCAAGTCCCATCTCCCAAGGTTTAGGGTTTGGGGTACTGAATTTTGGGCGGTGTGTTTGTTGTTTGTTGCTCAGGTTTACAAGGCATTGCTTCCGGACGGCAAAGTGGTGGCCGTGAAGAAATTAGACGGAAGAGGCAAGCGAGGGGATAGAGAATTCAGATTAGAGATTGAAACCATAGGCAAAGTAAAGCACCCAAATCTCGTATGTTTGCTTGGCTATTGCAGAGCAAAGGAATCTGGGGAGAAACTGCTCGTCTATGAGTACTGCAAGAATGGGAGCTTGAACAAGTACATCAGGGACAAGAGAAACACTTGCTTGGATTGGCAAACCAGGCTCAAGATTGCATTAGGAGTGGCACGAGGGTTAGCTCATCTGCATAATTGTAACCCAAGAATCATACATCGAGATGTCAAGGCCAGCAATATTCTTCTAGACAGCAATTTTGAGGCAAAGCTGTGTGATTTTGGTCTCGCAAGGATTGTTGATTCTTCCAAGACACATGTTACAAGTTTGCTGGCAGGCACAAGAGCCTACATAGCTCCTGAGTACTGGAAATCTCTGAAGCTCACTGTGAAGTGTGATGTCTATGGCTTCGGAGTGTTTTTGCTGGAGCTTTTGACAGGGAAAGATCCTTCCAAGGGGAAGAACTTTGACCTCATAAGTTGGGTTAAAGCTCGCTTGAAGGAGCAGCAGCAGCAGTGCTCTGCTGATCTGTTTGATATTCGCCTCAGGAAATCAGGGTTGGAAAATTACTCGATGCTCAAAGTTCTTCATCTTGCTCTCCGATGTACAAACTCTTCTCCTGACCAACGGCCTTCAATGGATGAGGTTGTTGAGCAACTGAGCAGTGTTTACAACAGTTTGGACAGCGATGATGAAGAAAATGGAGATGACAAAAAAACAGTTACATGTCATGATCATGGTCCAGTAGGAGATGGAGAAGGAATCCAAGAGCTTGATGACTACAGCTCTGATCACACTTGCAAGTCCAGTGACACCTCTGCAGGAGGAGGAGGAGGCTATGGAAGTGGAAGCCAGGAGATTCAAGAAAGACATTGGATTTGAGGACTCAATCTTCTTCCCTCTAGTTCCTGCTTTCACAAGGGAGGAGATTCAGTTCCAGATCCATCCTAAGAAAAATTATCAAGCAATCCAAGGTGCAGTCATTGCAAACCCATTTGAATGAAATCTACGATATGTCATGCTCAGATGATGGAGGGCAGCAAAGACACTGCATGCCTCAGAAAGCTCAGAATTCACAAAGGTTGTGGGTGTGGGTCACAGTTTTTCCATGTGACTACATTTTGCATCACAACACTGAACAATGTGGAAAGGAGCAGCTGAACCAACAATGTATGGCATAAGCCTTTGTGGAGTTTCTCAGACATCTCTTGTAGATGGTTTGAGACTATGAATCATGTAGCATCACTGAAAGGAGGCAGGTGGGGTTTAGGGTTTAAAGAGCGTGAAAAGAGTTACCAATTGTTCTTTTTTAGCAGATATTGTAGATCATTCTCATTTTTTAGGGTTCACTCTTGAATGTTTGAATAGTGAACAAAATTGTGTAAAGGAAGGCACGTGATTCTTTGGAAAAGCCCTGGTACTTAATTTCCGTATCCACCCAGTTCATGAAACATTACTGAAAGTTAGTATTGACATGAGACAATTTGAAATTTTGGCCTCACTTGCAGCTCTGATTTTTAGGTTTGCCATGGACTGCCTCAGCTTGCTGATAATTCCATCAGGCACACTTCCTTGAGGTAGGCCTGAAAATAATTTCCCCTAGAGTCCCAGCCTGACATTATCCACTTTGGTCATGTAGGATTCCATGTGAATTTTTCATCCACTGCCATTTGTTTGGGTTGTGAAGTGAAACTATCTAATGTAAACAACACGATTATAGAGTCTGGGGCAATTACCCAACTACTGAAATGTAATCCAACCCTAAATTAAGTACAATACCAGTGTCCAATGCAGGTAGTACAAAATTCAGGAGGCTGTTACCTACTATAAGTAAGCTATCTACTTCCCTAGTAGCCCCCTATTTTGTTACCTACCTGTCTATATGTTAGACCTACTTCTTATAGAGTGGGTTACCAAGATGAAACCAGGTAGTAACCCAGTTGAGGATCACCCACAACTGAGTCATAACAGGCATCCAGTGGATGGTGCACTGGTTGGTGCTGGTTCACTGTGGCCATAATCTTTGGGTTTGTTCATCCATCATCTCTTTCCAAAATTCAACTTATCAGAATTATTTTTCTTGGTTTCGGTTTCATTTGTTGTCTTTGTTGGATTTTAACATTCCCAAATTTGATGTTTTTCAAACTTTTTTTCAGTCATTAAAAATATCTGCAAAGCAAAGGAAATGCAACAATTCCTAAAGTTTGATCATAAATAGGGTTGAGATTTTTTTTAAACAATGAAAAAGTGCACTGATATTAAATGGGGAATGAGATTCAAATTACCACTGAATTCAATGGTAATTTTGAGTTTCATCCCCTCTTGTTTTTCTTAGGCATCTTCATTGCTATCATGTATATTGTTACTTTAATTACTCTCATATCCAGTGCATTAAATGTTACAATACTAAGTTCCAACATTTTATACTCATATTCAACAAAAATTTCTTACTTCCAATGTTTGAAGTTCAAATAGGGTTTTGGGGGTCAGAGGAGGGCCCAACTTTGTAGGGTTACTTTGTGGATATCTCTATTGTCTTTCCAAAATTTGACTTTTCTCAATCTTATTTTTAATGGTTTTTGTTCCATCCATTGGGATTCAACTTTTTTGGATTTTCCATCTTCTCTAATCAACATCATTCATTATGGTTTATATATCCTTATTTTTGTGATCTTCATTCATCCACTATCTTTTCAAAACTTCAACTTGCTTAAATATTTTTTTTCATAGTTTTCATTTTAACTTGATTTTCATATTCAACTTTTTGGCATGTCCATCTTCTAACTTGCATAGCATCCAATGTTTAATTTTTCGAAATTATATTTCACTTCATTCATTCAATAGCACTCTTAAAGTTTTTCCTATCATATTTAAACATAGCTCCTTCAATGGTAACTAGATTGCAAGTCCAAGGTACTACAAACCTTGACTTATCCTAACCTCCTCCAATAGAGGCATGACATATTTGTTCAAACAAGTTCATTTATTCACCAAATGATAATTCCCTTACATGTGATGTTCAATCTAATTATTAAAAATATCTTTTTTAGTTAACATCATTGTTGTCAACTCAAATTCACTCTTAAACACTTCCACCAAACCCACATCTAGTACCTTTGTGAATTGAACCTAAATTAAAGCTATGTTTGCCTCACTAAGCTTGTAAAAGTTTTTTGAAAATTGAATTATCATCCTCCAATACGATTTCAACTTTTTATCCTTTTAATTGACCCAATTTTTAAAAGTTGCAACAAAATGTCCAACATAATCATGTGATATCCATTGTGTTATGTGCATCTCCTACTTTGTAATTGCTAGACCAATATCGAGTTCCCATGTGCTTGTAACCAACAATACTTTTGACTAGAACAATAGACTCTATCCCATGGCCCAAGACTTAGAGTGTAACTATGTAAAATACTAGGAGGTACCACATTATCTTGGCATCCCCATCACTAATTTCCATCCCAACACTCATAAACCCTTTTTGATATTCATGATCCCACATATTCTAAGGATGTGCACCTTGTGTTATTACAACATCACACCCCTTGCATTGACATGGTTGTCCCAACTAGTGGTACAATCAATGGAAATGTAAGGTGTTGATGGGTGGGAAAAACTATGCCAAACATGTTTGTTTGGCCATGACTACATTAAAATACCATTTAAAGCAGTTAGGGTCCATAACATTTCTGAAAATAATATAATTAGAGTCAAAGCTGCAAAGGTATCATGCATGTTATCTGGCTCTCTGCCAGAGACAATTGAAACACAAATTTTTGCAGGTTGACATGTCCAACAGATTGCTTGAGTCACATGGTTTAGAGGGAAGCTTGAGGGGGCCTATTTATCTTAAAAAATATAACAATATTTTATCATGGGTTCAAATTCCTCCATACAGGACATAGTTCAATTGGTAGAGCGCATGTTTTGCAAGCATGATAATTTGGAAAAATGTGCCAAAACTAAAAGTGCGCACAAGAAACGGTGCTCTCCAAAATGTTCAGCAAAAAGAAAATTGACTTCTTTTGAATGATCAGTAATATAATAATTGCCCAAGATGACCCATTTAAGCAATCTCCTACTCATACTGTGCAAGTTCTTGTGCTTTTACAGGCAGGAAATTGGAATGGGGAACACAACTGAAATTCTATGTTTGATATGGCACACTAGTAGAGGCCCAAATAGGGGACATGGTAGAGATGCTCTCACAAGCCCCAAAAGATATGACAACTTGAGTCCTTGTAAATAATAAGATTGTTGTTGATAACTGCAAAAGCATACTTTGGTTTGGTGTTCACCATCATGGAAACTGCAACTACAAATTGACCTAGAGCCCTACATGCAGGAAAAGTGCTCATTGTTGTGTGAAATTTCTGGACAGGATGTACGGCTTCACAAATTCCCGGGCATACAGGAAGAACCGAAGGTTACAGGAAGAACAGAAGGTGTGATTTGGGGTGGCCAGAAGTGAAAAATGAGAGGGAACACAATACAGGTTGATTTCACTGTGTTTGGAGAATTTCTTGTAGACATAATATCAGCATTTGACACAGGCATTTGGCTGAAACCATGTAGTCACTTTAACTGAAAGATGGCCATTTGGAACATTGATCAGGGCGCCATGGCAGTCAGGGCTTAACCCATAACCTTGGTGCTATAATATGCCAACTTGAATATGAAAAAAAAATTGCATTGCACACTAGAAGAACATTTGTGTGCATCAAGCTTCTATAAGATATTTCAACCAAAAGGGATTGCCCTGTCAAATGAACTTTTTAACTGTAAATGATTCGTGCAACATTGATGAAACCTCCTGCCAACAACATGCCCTCAAAGCAAAAAAACTGGATCAAACAGTTACTAAATTTCATGAGCAACCATCTTCGCAATGCTAGGCATGTTTGCTTGCCTTTAATATGAAGAAACAGAGTACTGCATTTACTCCACTTCAGCAAGATAATCATCAACTTCTGCTGGTGTCAAGACTCTGCAGGGAACACATTGCACAACAGTAAATGGCAGACAATTCAATCAGTGCACATCTTTGTGCCCCACATCATGCAGGACTTTTAAGGCTGAAACGATTATTCCACTTCCTGGGACTCTGCATCCAGGTCAAATAACAGTTGGCATGAGTGAATATATATCAAAATTTCTTCATAGGAATGAAAAATGTGCAGGAGGAAGAGGAAAGGGGAAGGAGTTGCAACTAACCTAAATTTACGGCTTGCATCAACAATCCCAATCTCAATGTTCTTGCCTGATATTTGGCCCTCAAATCTGGCAAACCCAAAGTTTTAATAAGAATTGTGATGCCATCACCATTGAGAGGGCTGAAATATTTCAAATAAGAAGGCAAAGCATCAGCACACAATAGCACAGACATTGATTACCCTTCTTTCAAAGTAAGAATGGCTGTGTGGATTGCATCTTCCAGCTCCATATCATCAGTATATCTAGGCATCCAACCATATCCATGTGAGGAGACCATTAGCTATTCCTTGATCCCCAAAATGGAAAAGCATAGTGAGGCAAACAGATATGGCCAGATCAAGGGCATGCTTGAAGAATAGAGGACAAACACCAACCTCTTCTCTAGGAAGGTCTTGGCATTGGAAACATTCTTGCCAATTGCTGATGCCTTCCATGAGAAGTAAGAACCTGAGGGGTCCACCTACAGCATGATCACACAGGTTTTAACAGGTGGTACCATGTACCAGTGGTCAAGCTTTGAAACTATGTGAAGAAAAAGAATCTCACTGTCCTCCAAGCTCATGGTTGAGCAAATAACTCTAATGCATATTCTATGTAACAATTCAAAGCTTGAGAAATGACTGCACCTGATAAAGTTGTGGTCCATTATCATCAAAGCCGGCCACTAACAGTGATACGCCAAAAGGTCTCACTCCTCTGCACATTCACAGCCAGCTGACTTGTAATCATGTTCCAAGCAGTGACACTGTCCATTTCTTGACCTGAAAACTCCTCATTCAAGACAAGTAGGCCAAATAATTTGTATTGACTAGTAAATTGCAAGGAATATCAGGACATACCCAGACTGTGTAAACTCTTGCATCACAACAGCCGTTTCTCTCACCAACTGAGACAGAGGGATGGGTTCCTGCACTCAGCAAGCCCTCAAGTCAAAACCTGGAGACCTTACATCTTAATCAGGTCTTGAGCCACAATCCCAGATACCTGGCCAACTGATGAGTATCCTACAGTGCTATAACTCTCTTCACTGCTGTGACCATGTTGCAAGTACAGTCACCTCCTCAAAATGATATATGAGATTGCAGAGAAAACTCCACAGTAACACTTTGAATGCAAGTGTTGGTTCTGGCCAAACCAAAACAAAGAAAACAAGAATGAGTGAAGCCATAAACTTGCGAGTGCCACTCACAAAGTTTATCACCTTCACCATGAATGGGAGTGAGTAGCTCCCATAACTCCCCACTGACATCATCAGTGCCTAACAGTGGGTGCAGATATGTGTATAATGATCTTCTCAAATTTCAGGCAAACAATCATACAAAAGAATCTGAATCCTGAGTTTCACTCACAAACATGGGAGCAATGGGAAGATTCAGCCATAATTCACGCTTGGCATAAGATGGGCATCTTACAGCGAAAAAATTGGAAGCCTGGAACGTATTCAGTTACTCTTGCAAAGTTGTCACTAATATCCTAGCTCAGTATCAAATTAAGTGACTTTTTCCAGGTTTTCCTGTATAAAAACTGCATTTACCTCTTCAAAGAAATCATCTAAACATGAGAATAAAAAGCCAAGATCCTGATCATCCAGAGAGGAGAGGAGAAAACTCCATACATTATAGAGCCTCTTATATTGCTGCGCTTGCTTTCGGCTCTTCCGAACCAGAACCCGAGAATCAGGACCCATGCCACTGCAATAACCATAGAGAAGAAGAGCCATTAATCTCATGAGTACAGAGGCAATATGACTCTCAACATATCAAGTTCCAAATAGCCAGCTGATTAAGAGCAGACCATTCAAGTCACTGAATCCTTTGCAAACATGATTTGGTCATTCCCTGACCCCAGAAGCTGACCTGTAAGCAACCCCAATATTAGGAGTGATTAACTGGATCTTGTGCACCTGAAGCAGAAAGCTACATGTCAGTAGTGAATCAAACACGAAAAAAAAACACAAGGCAACAATTTTGAAACCCCTAAATTGTGGTGAGGTAAATACCGAATTTTCATCAACAAGAATTGATGGCAACTTCTTCTCAGTTGCAATAACAACACCATTGGAAGCTGCATAACAAACTATAAAGATCAGATCGTTTTGCACATAAAAACTGACAACAAAAAGCCACCTTAGAAGAAAGAAAGAATGGTGAACAACAGCTTCTCACACAATACCTTTGATTCCAAGAGAAGTCTGGCCTGCGCTTACAGCTGTTAATGCATACTCAATCTGCACCAACTTCCCTGAGGGACTGCAGCATCCATTCCAAAAATCCAACACACAAAATATCAATCTCCAACCAATAGTCAGTCAGCCTTAATCTGCAGGTCATGCAAAAGCTTTACTCATGGTGCTAGATTTACATCACGTATATATGGTCAATCCCTGACACTCTCCAGCAGCAGATCCACTATCCAAGCTCACCGAAACCCTAGGGGTTTTTTTTTTCTAAATTTAAAAAATCTTTCTCTGCACCAATGGAAACAAAGGCACACAAAAAATTGCTTCTTTCTCAAGCTCACATGCAGAAGCGAGGAGGAAGAAGCATAGAAAAAAGCGATAATGAAGGCGAGAGAGAGAGAGAGAGAGAGAGCGAGGGCAAGATAATGAACCTGAAAGTTGTGAGAGAGAACGAGTACTGACTGTCTCCCATGATTGCAAATTGTATACTCCTTCAAAAGCGTGATCAAAATCGAAACTCCCTTAATCCAAAATGCGTAACAGAGCCTCCGGTAAAAATGCAAAGAAGGACTTCAAGCAAAGAAGGCGCGCAAGCAAGCAAGCATGCAAAGAAGCGGCAATATTGTGTTGGTCTCCTCCTCTCTTCTTCTCGGAAGCTCCTGGTGCTTGCCCTAAAGCTTATTGCCGTGTTGACGACGATGGATGGATGGATGAGCGATGAGGATCGTCAACGAGGCATCCCCGACGTCCGTCAGTCGTACGTAAATAAATAATAAAATATGAAAAAAAAAGGTTTCCACCCAAGTTCGAACTGTACACCTTTAACCTAATAAGCATTAACTAAGTGTACACGTGTACACACTAGTAACTTTTCTTTGGACAAAAAACTGGGAATTCTTTGTTTTTCAAATTTTAAAAAAAATTATACTTGAAAAATTTCCACCTAGTTTTGCTGATTTCGCCAAATTTTCACAAAATTGTAGGGGAAAAAAAGAAAAAAGAAAAAAAAAAGACCACCCCTACCTTTTAGGCTGTCGTGCGTGCACGACGGACGGACGGACGCGAACGAATGTGTACGTCCTACTTGTTGACTAAATCTTCTCCCTTCGTTCAATTTTATTCGGACTTTCAGCTAAATCTTGTCCGTTCAAAGGTACCACGGATTTCATGTCTCGCAAACCCCAAGCTTGCTGCAGCAGAGGGGAAGCAGATTCCGAGCAGGGAAGAAAGAAAGCGAACGCAATTCCAGAAGCGGAAATTGCTTTCCGTGCTGCTGTTCGTAAGGAAGAGGAGCTCATCAAGCTAGGTGCTCTGTCTCTGTCTCTGTCTCTCTGTGCCTGAGGATCACCATCAGGCTGCCTGCCATGCCCGGCCAGGCACTGCCGCCGACTTGCACTTTTCTCAACGTTGGTCAGGTATGCATCAATTGTTTGTTTCTGCTTTTTACTGGCCACAGCATTGATGTTTGTTTTACGAAATTGTGTCAATAGGAAACATGTTTGCTTCGCTAAGTTCTCTGGTCTCCTCAGGCTAACAACTTTTAGGTTGTGGTTTTTTTTTTCGGGGATATATATGCACTGTGTTGAAGAAATTCCTGTCCCTGGGAACAAGATTGCCCTAAAATGGGGAGGAATTCATATGTTGCATGAGATTGTTCGGTTTTTTTTCCCTTCTAGAGCACCACATAGTGTGCATAGAATGTGCCAACATGTAGAGGATGTGGTTTTATATAAAGCCCTGAAGTTGTGGCCTTCTCATGCTGCAGGCATTTGCTGGTACACAGAATGTGTCAAGCATGCAAAAAGATGAAGCCTGGAAAGTCAATGTGCGGCTGCAAGGGTGTGACATGCAACGTGGATATCTGTGTGGCAGCATGGAGGCTCTCAATGTGCCCTCTGCTGAGACTCCTGTCTGTTCATGCTTCATACCTTCTTCTTTTTTATTGCAGCTCTCTCCTGCTTGCTGTTTGTCTTTTGCATTCCACAATGCAGTCCTGTTGTCAAAGCTGACCAGTGGATTCTAGGGTCTTGACAGTGAGATCAAGATGACATAAAAATTGCAAGGTTGTCTTGTTTTCTAACACCATGCGAGAGGTTGGTAGACAGGATGTGCTGAAGCATTATTGAAACTGATTGCAGGTGGTAACCTTTTGGGAGGGTGAAATTGTGGATAATAAAAACTACACCTTCTACACGGGAAAGTGGGAGGCAACGTAAGTTCATGGCATTCTTTTGCATAATCTCTTTTAATCTTCAATTTCAAAAGGGAAGTAGCTTCATGTATTTTTGGCTCTTCTCGTCTGCCTGTCTTAGTCAGTCTGTTTTTCAGACGTTTTGGTGCAATTGGAAGTAGTTGTAGCTTGGGACCAGGTGGATGGATATCTTGCAGTGTGGAGAAATCTGTCCATCTCTCTCAAACTTGAGGAGATTGCAGGAAATAGGTAAGGACCTCTTTTTACTGTAAATTCCAGGGTTCTTGTCTCACTAGTTTTTGTTGCTTACTTCATTGCATTGCAGGAAGGACACAGATGTGAAACACTGGTCCAAGTTCTCATCTTTCCTTGAGCTTCAGGTTAGAGACACTCTCTTCTGCACTATCAGGAGATAACCAAGTATATCTCAACCTGACTCAGTAGTTTATAATCTTTCTTCTGCTTGAAGTCATGTGAAGCACTGCTCCAATGTTACTTTGAAGATTGTCTGACTGGTTTGAGAAACAACCTTAATCTTTGTATGATTTGTTGGTCTCTCAAGAAGTGCAAATGGAAGTGACATGAGAAGTTCTAACAAGTTTTGAATCCTAGAAGGACCTCACCAGATGGGACTAAGAGATATACCTAGTGAGTGTAGTCACACAGCAGTCCAAAGAGAGTACATTAAACAGGTAAGTGGCTAAACAGCTTCCATCGGGAAGGACTGAAGAGTGTGTGAGTAGACCAATCAGTCAATAGGATGGGCTAAAGAGAGGGTCATTCCTGAAGTATTACCCAAAAAGTTGTAGAGGGTGAAGATAGCTTTCAGTGGAAAGGGCAGACTTTTATCATGAGTAGGTTGAGCATGCCCAAGGATACATCTGTTCTTGAGGTCCATACAAGGTTGCCAAAGGAGGTAGGGCCTCTCCTTGCCAAGTGGATTGACTATGTCCAAGCACATAGCTGTTCCTGAGGAATATACAAGATCAGCAAAGCAGATAGATTGTCCCCTGCTAGTAACCAGACCTCCTAGGCTTTTGGAAAAGGTCTCTAGGAAGAAGACCACTGGACTTGACAAATTAGGCCATGGCTTGAGACCTGGAATTGCTGTGGCTCAGTAATCCAGGTACACAAGTATTTATTGGAAGGAACAAGATGGTTTTGTTCTTTGATCATTCTACAGAGCAGCTCCATTCATGTTTGTGCTGCAAAAAAGACATGTCAAAACGTGGATAAGTCTGTAGGTGATGCAGAAGGCTATGCATTGAATGAGCAGATGTGTTATTTTGAAAAGACTTCTGCAAACTGCAGTAACAGAGGGTGGGGACTTTAATCTGCATTTTTTGAAGTGTGAGGTTTCAAATAAAAAACAAATTTCAAATAGTATCAAAATGTCAAAATTCAGAGTGAGAACTTATGGGAGTATAAGTTGTAAGTCAAGCTTAATCAAATGCTTCTCTGGATAGATTTTGTAGCAATGTAAGTTCTACTGCTGGAGGGAAGCTATCCGGTCTGCAATTGGTCTACTTTGTCTACTTGCAGTCTTATGCGTACAGTCCTCCCAGCATATTTAATGCATGTTCCCTTGCTGGACATGGGCTCTTGACTTGTAATCCTGAGTTGTTTTGGCAAGTAATTGATTGTGTATTTGTGAGCTCTTTGTGAAATTTCTCATTTTGTTGATGAATCTGTGTAGAGAAAAGAATTCCTGTCTGCCTAGATGTATGGCATTTAAACAAATGTGAGAACTTGTGTTGCCAGGATGATGTGCTCAAGGATGGAGGCAAGTCTTTTGACCTTGCGAATTATCCCTACATGTTCATGGTGAGACTTGCATTTAAAAGTTCTGTTACATCTCCTCCCAGGAATTGACTGCCATTTAAATTCTCTTTAGCTTCTGCTCTGTTCATGTTGTCTGGCAGTGGAAACAATGTTGCAATGTATTCTGAGCTTGGTTTCTTGAGTGCTAGCCAGCATGATGACTGAGTCTTCCTCTTGCTTCTGGAACGTGACAGAAACTCAGGATGCAGATGTCTGTATGATGGTTTGCTTGAAATGTTTGGTGGATTTATTATTTTTATCTACACCCACCATTGGGAGCTTATGAACTCAGTGGGCAGTCATGGCAGCTAGTCACTGCTATTCATGATGACGTTGATGGTCAGATACTTTGTTAGTGACACTCATAAGGTTATGACCACGCCATTCTTGTCATATGAGTTTTGGTTTTGTGAACAGAAAAAATGATAACTTCAGAGTTGTTTTGTGAAGTTTTCTCCACAATCTCATAGATATGGTGGTGTTGCAACAGCGATGGAAGGAGAAATTCTTTGTGAATGTCGGCACAGACTGTGGCTTGACAATTGCAGGCTTTTACTATGTCTGCTTCAGTCGCAGTGATGGCTCTGTCCATGGCTTTTACTATGATCCTAACAGCAGGTTTGCATTACTCTTTTCTTGTCTCTAAACATATCGTCTGACCTTCTGATAATTTGTATATAGACACTTTATTGCAAGTTGTGACATATTTGAAAGGGTTTGACTTGGATTCTCTTCCAAGATATGTGTCATCCTGAATGGGCTACTTGCAGACCTCCTGAATGGGATATTGGTAGGGCTCAGAGGCTTTGGAAGTGAAGACAATTGGTTAGTTTGCATTGTTTTGTTGCAGTGCATTTACTATTCAGGCCTTTTCTTCAGCAGCAAGAGGTTGATCAATGTAGGATTCAATTGTTATGTGCAGTCCCTATCAAAAGCTTGAACTCAAAGCAACAAATGAAGGTCGTGCAGGGTATAGTTTTGCAACCTACCAGTTTCAATAACAGGAGAAAAGTTGTCTCCTAGAATAGACCCTGAACAATCAGTTGTACAGGTACTGTATCCTTGCTGTTTGCAATTGTGGGATCTGGGTGCCTGCTATTTGTAGGCACCTTATGTCTCCAAGTGAAAGTGGGTTTGCTGCAAATTTGGACAATGGGCTACATGTAACAATACATGTCTTGCCTTGCCAGATATTTATGTTGTACAAATGATCATTCTCATCTTCATTATGAGTGAGGACGTGATGCAACTAATTCCATGCCTGCGAAGTATATTCAGAGCATGTTCAAATTGGGTGTCAATCATTGTTTTGCTTGAAATCCACCAGATTGAAACCTGTGCATGTCGCTCTTTAGTTGATGTCTTCTGGTTTCCGAACCATGAGAACTATTTTGGGTGATCTTGGTGTCTTAGTAATCCACTACTCTGGCAATCGATGGTTAACCCTTGATTCCTAACTGCTCTGACAGGCCAAATTGACCTTGTGTTGTGATGAGTACACTTTGTCCCCTTGGTGGCGTCAGATGTGGGCATAATGTCAGGTATTGGATGGTTGTTTGCTCTTTGGAATGGCAATGGGATTGTCAGATCAAGTAGGAGGTCCCTCATATCACAGCTGAAGAGGAGATTGTTAAAGATGGTTCCCTCAAAGAGAATCCTTTCCATGGCAGCCAAGTGATTTCAGCATTCATTAGGATTGATATATCTGGGTTGGGTCATTTGTTTAAAACTTTTGCTTAAGGTTCTCATGGATCACATAGTTCACATCAACTGGTCATGAAGGGAGGTCATTGTACTATTAGGAAACTTAAGGAGATGGAGAAAATTTCCCCCATTCATTGCACTGTTGGAAATTTTCAATTGAATCAGCAAGGGGCTAGACATACGAGAAGTACATTATATTAGTTGGGATATTGGAGAGTGTAAGAGTGGGTATGTAGATGTGATTTACATTATTACACGATGTATGAATAGTGTAAATGTTTAAATGGCGACATGCAGCGCATGGAGATAGTTTCTTGTGTATTTGGAGGGCATCTTATATCTGTGAATATTTTTAAATAGAACATGAGTTTGGGGTTACTGACAAGACAAACATTGGAAATTGTATCAGATTGCTTCCGAAAAAAGTTAAAGCATCTTACAGTTAATGTGTTGTCACTACAATGCTTCTAGTTTTTCCAGAGGCAATTTTACACAATGTAAGGTGGCCTTCTCTAACATAAAGACATTCTAACCAATGCTTTACACATGCGGCTATTGCATGTTTTGGTATTGTTAATATTTTTGTGGAGCTCTTTTATGTTGTGGTTGTTGGCCCTCTTATTGTACGGCCTTCTTGCTTTTGTCCTAAAGAGCATTGAGATTTTGATGTCAAACGAGTTGGTTTAGGTTGTCTTTTTTACATTATTGATTTTTTAACAAAAAGGAGGTAGGTGTGAGATGGAACAATCGTTGTTTTATTGGAGATGGCTACTAGTGGTGATGGATGGGTTTGAAGGAGGGATGGAGTTATGCTTTGCATTTGTGTTTTGTTTTTATTGTGTGTAGCAAGTGTAGAATGCTAGAAGTTATTGTTGAGTTGCAAAAATTATCTAGTTGGTTTGTTTGATTATGTGTGATGGTGCATGATTTTGTGCAAAAATAACGTGTATAAGTTTTTAAAGCAAGATTTGAAAGGTGGAAGCTTGTTCAAATTGGGTCTTTTTTTTAAATTGTTGGAAATTTTTGAAAAGGAAATATGTAAAGTAATGTTGTATTTCTCATTTGAAAATTTAAAACATAAGTTATAACAAAAGAATGTTTCAAATTGGTAATTCTATTTCTAACAACTAAAACATTTGACAAAGATTGTTAAATCATATTTAATTGTGTGAGATATAATTTTGAAAATGTTTTTTCAATTTCCCTTAAGATTAGTTGAATCTCCATTCAATATATTTAAATTTTATTTAGGAATTTGAATTGAATTGAATTAAATCTAATTTCAAGTTGCCTGCAATGTCATTCAATACTTTCATTCAAATGAAACTCATTATATGCAAAAATCATTTTAGTTTCTTCATCACATTATTAGTTGATCGTCTTGAGTAGTTTGCAACAATGCGAAGCCCAAGTTATTTTTGACCTACAAATAAATGAAAAATGTGAATTTCTGAAAATTTTACCAAAAAAATCAAAAATAAAAATATAGTTAAAATAAAATAAAATTCATTTTTTAATTTATTTTTATGTTCAATCTAAGTTTTAAAATTTTCATTATCATTTTATTTATAATCATTTTTATTTGAAAGGTCATATTAATTAATTGAATTCATAATATATAATAATATTTTCAATTGAACTCTAACATTCTAGAAAACATGTAACAATAAATTGTTTTGGTAATAAGGACTTCAATATCCACATTTTATATAGAAAATTCACTTTTTAAAACCCAATTATAAATCAAGGAAAATAGGGGAAAATAATATATTTTTGTAATAAGCATAGTACCATGCGTTTATGACCTTTCAAATGGAACCCCATAATAAAAATGGTTTTAAAAATCCAAAGAATGGCAAAAATGTTGAGTATTCATGTTAACTTGACAAAATTATTGACAAAAACATTTCAAATAGATCCAAATATTTTCAAATCACATGTAGTCCAAATCATGTTAAGGAGAGATGCGTGTCCAATCCTCAGGATCTAACTTTGGTAAGTTTTTTTATTTCATTAATAAAAATTTCATTGATATCATTTCAGCAAAGTGTTTTTCCACCACACATTTTTTAATCCCGTCTATGAGGTTATTGAATTAATACACAAACAAATAAATGAAAATCACAACATCCATGCACAACATTTAAAATCAAGGAAACAAATGTACAAATATGTACATTGGGATTGAGTGACATTCAATAAGGCGTTGTAAGGGATATACAAAAATCATATAAAAAACATAACCTCATGTATGTAATCTTTGGAAAAAGTCTTTTGTAAAAAACTTTCAAGAGATATAAAGACTAGAGATGAGTACTTGTAAAAATTTACAAGTCCTAAAGGTCACTTATGAATGTTTAAGGGACATTTATGAATGTTTGTGACTTCTTAACATGGTCCAACAAAAATAAAAGGCATTTAGGCTTAATGATTAATTCTTGCATTACTATGAGTCTAGAAGAAAATATTAGTGCACCTTCCTATGAAATAGTATATTAGGAGGTTTCAAAATCTTTTCTTTCCATTCTTGTCAACTCCAATCACAAAAGCAACTGTTGTTTCTTACCTTGCAAACTTCTTTGATCTCAAATTCCTTGTTTTTTTTTATTTTAATTGTGTCATTGACAGGCATGAAGATTTATTTGACTTTCCCTCATAAATTCAATGCAAATCAGCATGGGAAAAAATTGAATATTTAATAATTAAATTGCAATTACATGACACTTGAATGGTTGGAACTATGAATTAATAATTGTCTTGGCATCTTTTGAAAAAAACAACTTTTGATTCATGTTCAATTACAAAATTCATCAACACATAACCCTTTTAAGGCAATCCCCCAATCTAATATTTTGATAAAAATAACAATTTTACAACTAATCATTAAAAGGTGGTTTTTCTTTTAATTTTGTAATTTCAAAAAGTTGGTGATATTTTCCAAAGTTTTAGTAACTATTTTGAATTTTATATCAGTAAAACATTTCAATGTAATACTTATTGTCATCTATAAATATATTTGAAAATTTTGAAAATTATTCCCAAACTTGAATTGTGAAGAATTGTGTGAATACATTTGTTATGATTTAGTGTGTGCATCAATTTGAAACCAATTTGCATTAAATCACATTTAATTTAAAAAAATTAATCCCATCCTAGAGCTCCCACACCCTTTTTATTTGTGGGTACTAGATAATCACCATGGGTTGCATTTTATTATTAAATTAAAAATTAACATTATTTTTTATCGCAATATCATTTAACAAACTTAAAGGTGCATCAATTGGTGTTTCTTTCATTTAACATTTTCAAAAGTATGACAAAAATTTATGGTTTGCTTCAAAGAGTTGATTAGGGTGTGAAGAGAACATATAAATCTAAAAAATATATATTATCAACCTTTTTCAACTAATTTCCAATTAATTGTTGAATTTTTCCAATTTTCAAAGGAAAATGGAAAACATGCACATGGTTTGGACACATTGGTATGATTTACATTGGGAATTCATTTAGTTTTTAATCATTAAACAATTGAAATGAAAATTCAATACAAATATCACAACCCAACCAAACTTAACACATTTCCACACCCAATATGCATTAATTTAATTTCAATTATTTTCTTGACAACAAATGTTTCTCAAATTACAACACAAGTGAAAATCACACCCATGCACATTATTTTTCATTTTGTACAATTCATTTTCCAAGAACCCAATGGTGTAAACAATATCCAATTCTAACACTGTATGTTTCTACAATGATTTAAAAAACATTATAAATAATTCAAATTTGAACAATGTAAGACAAGAAATTTGGTGAGACTTTGTGATCCAATTGGTAAGTTATATAATTATTATGTTGGAAAAAAAAAACTTGTGAGTTTCCAATTCAATTTCTATTCATTTCCTTGTTTTATATGTCCATATATTATTGAAAATATATAACCTAAAAAAATCACATATTTATAAAAAACACATATAACAATTGGTTAAAAGGAGTCAATTACCCTATGGATTACATCCTTGTTGGGTTTTTATTTCATAAAATATGCTTAAAATTTTATGATTTACAAATCGATTAAAAAATTTATGACTAAAAAAATTACATTGTATTATAATGAAAAGGTGCACATAATTTTTTTTCATAAAAATATCATTTCCAAGTCATTTGAAGTTTTCAAAAAAGTTTTTTAAATAACAAAAAACAATGGTTACATTTTTTAAAAATGTTTTTGGGTATTTCATATTCATTAAATTCATTTAAAATTTTGTCAAATGCTCCCATAAAAAATCAAGAATAGTTTTTTAGAAGTTAATTATGTTAATTGTTTACTATTTACAATTTTACATCCGTTTGGGACTAGAGAGTCCATTAGACAAAAGGTAGATCATGGAGGACAAATTGTCCTTTGGTACTGGCAGCATGCCACAAACTTGGTTAGGGTGACCATGTTCATAATCTACATGAACTTAATAAGAATGTTCGTGTGGGTGAAGGGCAGGGCCGAACAAAAAACATTCCCTAACTTTTTGTGTATTTGGACATGCAAGGAGCAGGTGTTTTTCATCCTCTACCTTCCCCAACTCGCAACCTCGACAAAGCCTCTCTGCGTATGGCATGCCTTTCCACGCACCTAACACTACTTCAAGTTGTGTGTTACCACACTAAAACCGGGCCAAAGTTTTCCATAGTTGAACATAGCTGATGTCACACAAGTAGCTTTCATTCTCGTACAACATACCCTTGAATCACAAGTATCTTGTTTGTACGTTGGTCCCAATCTCATGGTTGGTAAAGAGTTTTTCAATGAAAGCCTGTTGCATATTATCCTTCACCTTTTTTACACTCAACATTGTGTGGGGAAAACCTGAAGGGGGTGGGGCTTTAACCTCATGAGCTCCCACCTATACGTTGTGCGTGTTGCACCAAGGTACTTGGCTCCCCGCCTAACCTCTTACACCTACTAGATGGGTCGGATGTATGTGCATTGTTTCAAGAATTGTTATCAGCGGTGGTTGAGCAATCCCCACATGGAGCGCATGGCTTGTTGTAAGCTAAGGCGTTGTTTCTAGTGGCGGTTGAACTGGAGGCATCAAACTTGCCACCTCCTGGGGCTGATTCTTGAGTAGCCATTTTTTCACGGATCCAACCCAACATTTTCCCGCAGCAAGCATAGTGAGTTGGGCTTCCCATGCCTTTTCCAAGATGCGGTTTTTAGTGACCATTTTCACACGGTTATAGTATAGTAACGCTTGTCCCCATGCAAAATGTTCAAAAGGGAATTTGCCAAATTTTGCCAACATAACAGACGTGCTGGTTGTTTTTTGCACCTCAAGCAAAGACCTAAGGAACCTTCGGTACACTACTTGAATAACCTTTATTTTCTTGGAGTCCACCCAAACCTCATAGTCATAGCTTGTTGTGGAATGCACCAATGTGTTGAAGAGGTTGTAACGTAACTTAACGTTCGTAATATGTAGTTCCGCACAACGACAATTCAGTGCGAAGAGCGAGCGCCTACTGACAACTACTAGATGTTCCACTACACTGTCCAGGTTTAGGATGGTCTCGAGCAAGATCCACAGGTATTTGAAGGTCTACACATGTTCAATAACGTCACCTTCAAACATAAACTTTTGGCATGGGTTAGCAAAATTGAACACAATGACTTTTGTTTTTTTTCATGTTCACTGTAAGTCCACGTTCAGCATAGAACTGATGGAGCACATTTAATTGTTTCTATAGTCCCACCTTTGACACCGATGTTAGAACAAGGTCATCTGCAAAAAGTAACAGCCATATGTGCACATCTGCTAAGGTCGGTGCATTGCATTCTTTATCATCCAAATGCCCCTCTAGGGCATCCAAAAAAAGCCCAAACAATAAGGGCTGAGAGGACAACCATGCTTCACACCTTGTTGACACTTGAAGCTGGAGGTGACACCTTCACTTGGGTGGTTAATGTGTATGGTATCCTTGGCATACATCACCTATACGCATCACAAGAAGCGTCTTTCCACCCCGAAGCCAACTAACACCTACTAAAGCACTTCACGTGGCACATTATTAAACACCTTTTAAAAGTCCACAAAGTAACAATAAAATGGTTTTTTTTTTGCCTTGTTTTGTTCTATTAGAGTTCGTAATATGAAAAATTGGTCAATAATGCGATAATTTTTGCGAAACCCAGTTTGACCCTTGGCACGCAACCCATGTTGTTAGTTCACTCGTTCAACCTTTTGTCCAGGATCATAATGAACAACTTTACTACGATAGGCTCAACTGTTATCCCCCTATAGTTGTCAAATTTGGAGGCATCGCCCCCTTTAAAAAGCGCGTGGACCACCCCAATGGAAACGGCTTCTGGAAAGCCTTCCTCTAAAAAGCAATTAAACATTGTCAATAGTGGCATGTGTAATAGCTTTCACGCATCCAAAATGAACTCAATTTTCATACCATCCAAACTAGCAGCCTTGTTCTTTTGTAGTTTTTTTAGTGCCTGAAACAACTTAGCAAGTGTGATGTTTGTGTTCAAGGTGTGGCTAGGTGGAGGTTCAGTCATTTGAGCGGAATGATTAGTTTACAACCGTATGCGTGACAAAGACTGGCCAATTAGCTCGTGGAAGCCTTCTAAAAGCGTAACTACACTAATTTTGTTCATAACAGGTGCCTTTGGCTAATTTTTTTTTAGAACAAAAGCGCATCCACCTTGGCAAGCGCACACATATGTTGAGCTTTTGTAGTTTCCCAAATTATTTTTTTCCTTTTTAATAATTTAAAGTTTACTTGCTTGATGTTTAGTGACATGCGAATTGGGGTTAACTTTCCGCCAGAGCTTCAGCTCACGTTTCGCTATACGGTAGTTAGCATCAAACCAGGGTTTATGGTAATGTCTCTCTCTGTAACTCCTTCCCAAAGGCTTGTTGCCAAAAGTAGACTTTGCTACAGCACCCACGCATTGCTACAATAGGTCAACTAACCCGTCTGCCCTTAGATGCTGAATCAAATCAACGACCAACAAGTTTCCAAGATTCGTTGTTAAGACAAGATGATACTTTTCAAGTTTTGATTTATCATATTTGAACCTAGGTAAGAATTTTTTTGTTACAACCGTATGTTGTGGTTCAACAAAGCTACAATCAATGCTCAACCATAAGTGTAATGGCTTGTGATCAGAGTTTCCCCCCATCGTGCAATAACGGGTGTCATTTGTTATCACCTCGAGGTGTGTAGTAGCTTGCCAAACTGCAGGTGAGCTAACAATATAATTGATAGTGTTATGTCCCCCATTTGCTAAGCAAGTGAATTCCCTTGATTCGTCACCAAGTGTCTAGCCATTGAGGATGAGCAACCCAGCATCATAACATAGGTCCAGGAGCTCGTGGCCCTAGCCGCTAACACTAGCGTCGTAGTTTTGTCGTTTAGCCACAACACTTAGTTACTCAATCTTAGCAAGTTCAGGTGCCTGTAACAATTCACAAAGGTTGTTAGTGTCAATGGTATTTAGTAGCGTTGTAGTACGCGCATTAAAATCCCCTCCCAATAGCACCACGCCTCTTTGAGTTTGAACTTCAGCAATATTTGTTGCTAGATTTTGGAACAAGGATTTGCTCTCGTGTTTGGAGCCAATAAGGGTAACACAGATAAACAAGTTAAAGGTAGCACCTCTGCTGACCCGTAGCCATAGATAAAAATCATGGCTTCCTTCTTTCCATTGTGACAGGTTTGGGCTAAGGTGGCTACGAAAGTAAGTAACAACCCCTTCGCTATGTTTTATCGCTTTTGTTATTCCCAGTTGCACAATGTGCGCTATTGCAAATGAGGCAAACCCTTCAACGTGTGGCAAATGTTGGCCTAGGAAGTGCTAGGTTTCGGTTAATAAAACGAGGTTAGCACCCTGAAATAACTCTAATATTTGCACCCTTGTTTCCAGTTTATTTACACCACCCTCGTGCATGTTCCATAATACCACGCATAAGTCTCTCTGGTCCCCACACCCCTAGATAGAGGAGGGTGGGCAAATTTGAGTATTGTCGATGAAGAGCTCAGTTGCACGCCAAAAGACACGCGTGCCGGCCACCTTGGCCTCCTTGAACAATGCCCATAACTTCAACTTACACGCTTGCTATATGGGTGTGAGGTTTTCGTCTAGGCCCAACTTGGTCCCTGCCAGGCCCCTGCGCCCTTGCAGCGCAACTTGGTGGTCCTGACTCATTGTGAACTTGAGCAGCACCACGCTGGGGCACATGCTTGTCGCCGAAGTGGAGGCTTGCGCAATTGCACGCCACTGCCGCGTGGCGGCGATGACCTTGGCGCGTAATTTCATTTGGCCCTGCAATGGCTCTGTGTTGAGCCATTGCACCAACTCCTTCTCGGTCTCGCCTTCTTTGGCCTCGAAGCCTGTGAGTCGCATGTTGAGCTTGCGTTCCTCCTATTTGGGCACATCAGCCAGGGTCTCCACAACCCGGTTGACCACCTAGCACACAATCTTGGCCATCATTGTGGTCCACTTGGGCTCCTCCACAGACACAACCATGGTTGTGATAGCTACAGCCGCCTCGCACTCCATTAACTAATTGACCGCAAGGTTGCCAATGGTCACAAGAGACGCAATGTTTTCAATGATCGCCTCCATCTTGGATAGCCATGCGTCAACATGTGAGTTGTCGGTCTTGAAACCCATGATTAACCAATGCCCAACTAGGGCTACTTGATAGACCGCCAAGGGTGCAGTGTTTGGGACGTTGAACCTAGCGTTGTTACAGTGAAAATGTCTGATGCTACAGTGAAAGGACATAATAGTGGTGCGACATCGAACACCATTGCAGAGTTTTCAAATCTTAAACCTTAAAATGTTTATTTTTTAAAAAGGACTTGAGAAGTCCAAAAACACAGGACTTAGACACCAAAGATAGAAAGATCGTAACCAAGGGCGAAACACCCATATTATAAATACTATAAATAAATTTATTAAAAAAAAATTGCTCACAAATTCAAATCAAGAACCTAGAATCTTTAAGCATTGCCCGAACCATTGGAGGTGAAACTGAGGGACCTAAAATGAAAAAGAGAAAGAAAAGGAATGCAAAAGAGAAAGAAAGAAAAAAAAGATAAAGAAATGAGAATTTGGATTAAAAATGGCGGACTTAAATGGTAGGCCTAGTAAGCAAACGTAGGTTACTTATAATGTAGCCTGATGAAAGAGAGGGCAGGGGAGGGTTACCGGGTGAATGAACGCCGGGTGAATGAACGCTTGCTAGCGGAATCGAATTGGGAGAAACGCCATGCACATCGAACATAATTAGGACCTTAATTCCAAGGCCCAAAATGTAGATTGGCCCTTTGATTTTGAAATTTGGCGCATGTGTCAGTCCCTCCCCCCCCCCTCTCCCTTGGGCCTTCGTCTGTCGCGCGCGACGTACCACCCCCGACCGCATGTGTCGCTCGCAACCTTGCTCACATGCGCCCACACTGCCCGCCCGTTGTTGGCGTTTCTGTGTCTAGTGGTTGTTGTCGCTGCCACCACCGTCGTCGTCCTCGTTGTCTTCCTTCTTGTCTGAAGGAAAAGGAAGATGAAGCAGCAAAAAACATGTACATAAACTATTTCTTGTCCATTATCTTTGGTTTGGTATGGCACAAGTTCATAATCAATGTTTTGTTTCAACTTTTTCCATCACAAATGAAAAAATGATTTTTTTCAAACCTAAAAATGACCCAAAAAATTGACTTTTTTTTCATTCCAATTGAAAATTTTATTTTGAAAAGGAATCCAATTTTTAAAAAAATTTCCTTTAATGATTACCCAAAATAACCAACAATAAAATTCAAATAAAAAACTTTCCCTCACAAATGCATGATCCATAACAATGAAAATATTGCAAACCCTACATAAAATACCAGCCATTCTTAAATTCAACAAATTTTCTAATTTTTGTAATTACACTTTAAGAAACGTGTTAATAACGAGTAAAGTTTCGTACAAACATTTGAAAAAAAAAATGGCATACAAAACTTTAAAATTTGCATGGCATCATTTTTTTTAAAATTATGAACTTTTGGTCAAAAGAGTTAAAGAAGGCCATTAATTTTTTTTATTGCTTTCTAAAAAACACGTATTATTATCGAATTTCAAGGATTGGAATTATGTATTTTTATTACATAATCAAATGGGTTTATATTTTCAATCTTAATGCATCAATTTAGAGTACTAATTTCTTATACACATTATTTTTACAAACTAATAATTTATATGTCATAACACATAATGTTTCAAATATTGTAACAATCTTCAACGTGATATAGTTGTAATTTTCAAAATATTATTCATGAATCTTCATTCAAGCAAAATCAAACGTATTCAAAATAAGCCCAAACTTCCCTTTAAAAATTTAAACAATAGAAAATTTCATGAAGAATTTTTTAATGCCTTCCATCCTTAAATAATTCACATAATGATTCATCAAAGGCATGTTCGGCCCTTGGTGTCTTCAAGCTCTAGGTATACTCCAAACTCCAACAATGCCTTGCCTTGACCACACCCCTATGAAGCACATTGCAATGTGAATAGTTCCTATTGTAATAACATGATTGTAACATGTGAAAAGAGAATAATGTCTCCATAATCGAGAGGCTATCCTGACGGCCATAAACAAATTGGCCTTGTGATATGTGAAAAGAAAACAATGTCTCCATAACTGAGAGGCTATCCTGATGGCCATAAACAAATTGGCCTTGTAATATGTGAAAAGAGAACAATGTCTCCATAATCGAGAGGCTATCCTGACGGCCATAAACAAATTGGCCAACAAAGCAAAGAGTTATCATCTGTAGTAGTAGTAGTCTAGTAGTGAGGAGGCTATAAATCGAGAGGCCATCTTTCATAGCCTCTGGGTCCAACAATATGGAGTGCTTTTGCTTTCAGTGTAAACCGGGTATGTTCACTGCTTCTTATTAGGTTTTGCTGTGGGAGGGGTTTCGTTGTGCGTGAGATCGAGCGTCGTCGTCGTTGTCGTCGTGCGAGAACGTGACATCGCTCTGCAGGTGTGTGAGTTTTTCCTATTCCTGGAATTTTTCTTCTTGGAATCTGACGTCGTCATTTCGAGCAACAGGCGTAACAAGCCACTCGATTCGTGGAGAATTTTTTTCTTGTAACAATGGGCCTGCAACGCAATTTGTTGCGTTGTAAGACTTCATCTGCTTGTATTTTAGGTTTGCCCAGTTGTGCTCTTCAGCCGTGCGATGAAGAACCTCATCCTGAACCTTTTCGCCGCAGATAAGCATTATCCATTTGGTGCATCTAGCCGTTACCTGAGTTTTTCTCTCTTTTTAAGGTTTTTCTTTGTTTCCCTGTTGTTTCCTGCTGGATGGAGCTTCGTTTAACAGGAGCGTGGTTGGTGTTGGTGTAAACCCTAAAATCATTTTGTGAGCTTCATGGTACTTCTAATGGCTTCTCTTGCAATTTCTTGGATGTGGCAATATCCAAAGACTTTGAAGGCGAAAGCATTGACATTTTTGACATATGCTCTCCACCAGAATATATGTAGGTATTAACTTGGTTCCTATGTCTCATGTGGGTTGCAATGGTGCAGACGCTGTGAAATTTGCAGTAGCCGATAGTTAGTTTATAGGTTCTTAAGGCTTTGTAGCTCTGAAGAGTTGTCCTTTGCAAGAGCTCGAATGGCCAGTTTAATTGATGTGCTAAAGTCAGGAAACAATGCTACTCGTCAGAGTTTCTTTTACATCAAACCAGAGGTTTGCTTAGCAAGATTTTATATTTTAGTATTTCTGCCTTGGAGCTTCAAAATAGTCATTTCAGAGCCTTTGTAATGCTAAGTGTGGGGGAGAGTTTCTAAACCAATTTTGTCCTATAAAGATCTTGCTCTTAAAGGTTTCCATCTTGTGTCTCTCTCTTCTCTTCCTCTCTTTTTTCTTCCTCTTTCTGTTTCTTTTGGTGTTCCTCTTTTTTCTTGGTGTTTTTTTTTCTGTTCCTTCTCATTTTGAGTAATAAAACCTATTGAGGCAGAGTTTTCTCATTGTTGCTGGTTTTGTGACAGAGACTGTGTACATTGGTTAATGTTTGATGTTAATCTCCACCTATTGCTGGTAATACTGGACATGTTACTGTTGAAGGTCCCTGTGTATGCATATCACTGTATGACACATGCTGTTCTTCAAGTCAAATTTAGGTTTTTGGTCTTGGTTTTCCTATTCTTTAGGGTTGTTTGGGTTTCCTCTTTTTGTGCTTGCTGATCGGTTGCTGTTATCTACTGAGGTCCAAAAACCTTTATTACCAGGTCACTTCTCAATTCTTTCAGGTCAACTTAAATTGGTAGTATGGAGAAGGTCTTGGTATTATGGAGATATTTCTGTTTTCTTTAAATGTTTTTAAATATTTTAGATGGTGTGAATTTGCAGAGCTTGGAAGATGCTGTAGAGTAGATGCCTTGACTATGCATCTCTGGTTTGCATGTAGTGGATATTCAAATAATGATCTGGTAGATCTCCCATTGTTGGAAGAACAGGGCACTAGATATGCAGTGTATATTGGAGACAGGGACTTATTGTTTGGGGATCCAGGTTTAATTCTTGGGTTTTAGGATAGGTGTTTTATTATTTCTTTGTTTGGCCTTGTTTGCAGGTTGTGAGATTGATATGCATTATGGACTCCTGGGCATGGAAGTTTAGCTAAGGGATTGGTAATCTTTTCCAAGCAACTACAACTCTCCATCTGCAATCGACAAGTGCACTTCCTGGATCAGTTGCACTGTTTTTTCTTTTTTAGTTAGGGTGCACTTCCTCAGGAAATTATCGTTCAATTTTTTGGGGTTTCTCAGGTCTTCCTTCAAACTGGTGTCCATAGGAGCATTTGAGAAGGTGTGAGCAAGCATGGCGGGGCCTGCAGCAGCAGAAGCTGAAAGCTTACTGGACAGTCTTCCTTCTTTATCAGATGGGCCTGTTCTTGCCCAATCTTCCAGCTTGTCAACAAAGGACCAGCAGTCTTCACTGTTCTTGAATAGCAGATCCTTGGCCTCTCCCGGGGATGGAAGCCAAGGCCCAGCAAAGTCAACCCCCATGTCAGGTCTCTCTCAATGGGCCAAAGGATTTCGGACACCACTTTCCTCATCACAACAGTCTTCTTCAGCTGCAGAGAGTACCAAGCCATCATCATTCAGTTTTGTTGCTAGTGGATTTGGGAAAAGGACTCCTGCCAAGATTCCAGTGGTGGAGGCACCAGATGAGAGTACTTCATCAAATGCTGTGGTCCAGGAGGGGAATGCATTTGGTACTTTCACAAAGGGCTTTTTGGACTCATCAAGGAATGCAGTGAAGGCTGTCCAACTGAAAGCAAGGCATCTTGTCTCACAGAACAAACGTCGGTATCAGGTAATCCCTTTTTGTTGTGTATCTAGAGGTTGGACATTACCAACTGCTACATTTTCTTATCAGGTGAAATAGCCATTGCTCTGTTTGAAACTACACTTGGGGTATTGGATTCACACAAGTTCCATTGTAGTAGAGGGGACAATATTCTATGATACAGATTTCCAGAAATTGAGATAGGGCTGCAGCCATGCACATGACCATCACAATATTCACCTCTAAAACAAAGATATGGAATCTTTGGGTTATTTTGCCCTCCAAAAGTAGGGACTGTTGGCTAGCCTTCTTTGATCTGGTGCTCTGTACAGGAAGGGGGATTTGATCTGGATATGGCTTATATCACAGAAAACATCATCGCAATGGGTTTTCCTGCAGGTGACATTAGCTCTGGTATCCTTGGATATGTGGAGGTGTGCTTCTGACCCACTTGAAGCTTTCCTTCTTCCCATTGTTTCCATTGTTTCACTAGGATCTTCTAAGGCCATCAGTTGATAAGAGTAGAAGATCTAGGGTCTGAAAGTTACCATATGGAGGGGAGGGAGTTGTTTGTGGAACTAGGCACCTGATCAGTCATGTGGAACCCTCATTGTAATTGTTTATTGTGGGAGGGGACTCCTTGTCAGGGCATCCTGTTTAAGTCAGAGGGCAAGAGCAGGCAATTATGGTAGCAAGCTAAGGTTAGCAGTTATACTGCTCAGCATGTAATCTCACTTGAGAGTGAGCTTGCCTTGAGTATCCTGCAAGTAGTATTTTCCCAATGTGTGCTAATTCTAGGTAGGACCTCAACCTTCAGTTATATACATTCGGTTGTATACTGACTTCTCCAAGAGCAGGCTTTAGCCCATGTGCTACCCAGCATCTGTAACCGTGCAGTAATATCTGGTTCATTTCCTCCTCCTTGTATGCTTCAGTAAATTTCTTACTTCATTTCAACCATCAGGTAGGTTGCAAGTGATATTGCTCAGACTAAATGACTCTGGTATGCCTTTATAAGGTTTTTCTGCACTGGTTTCCAGAAGCTGAGTTCTGGAGATTCTTATGACATGATTGTGATTTGTTTAGCACCAGTTATGAGCTACTTTTAAGGCAGATATGGTGACTGTCTTATGCAGGGCTTTTACCGCAACCATATGGAAGAGGTGATCAAGTTCTTTGAAACTCAGCACAAGGTATGCAGACCTTTATATGATCATTCTATGGTGACTTCTGTCAATTCTGTGGTGACCTTTGCCCACTTCTCTGAAGGTCAGCTTATAAGCCCTCTTGATCTCTGAACGTGATTTACATCAGTGTCAGCTGACTGCTGGGTATGGTGTTGTCTGACAGGGCAAGTATAAAGTCTACAATCTATGCTCAGAGCGACTGTATGATGCCTCACTGCTTGAAGGGAAGGTATGTTGCATTTTGCAAATTGTGTGAGCACAACTCAATAATAATTGCCTATTTTGCCATAATTTAGTGGAACACTTCTGTTGCCATCTGCATGCTATACAGCATTGTTTTCTTCAGCTCATTGTTTGGAAACAGCAAATGTAACTTCTAGTTTGTGGAAGCTTGGTTATATATGTGGTTAAAGGAACTGACCATTTGGTAGCATGAATTGTCAATTATCAGCCAGCATAGCTCTGATTCATAGAACCATCACATTCAATTGTGAACTGATTATTGTCCATTGCTAAAGATGTTCAAAGCAAGTTGGAGCTCTTTCAGCTTATGAGGTGTGGTTCCAATGCACATATTAATATGAACCCACCATGGAAAAATCAAGCAAAGAATTGGAAGACAGATTTAACAGAGTAGAGTTCGTATTTTGAGAAACTGTCTTCTGGAACCTTTGGAACTGTGATTCTTACTAGCTTATCAACATACTGCATGCAAGGATGGCCTTGTGAGTGAAAACAGGAGATATTTTTGGATATGCAAATGTGAACCTCATGAGTGACCTGTGGTTGAGTGGGCTGAAGAAAACAATGGCTGATGCTGAGTCAACATCAAACTATTGATTGCAAAAGAATATACCAAAAAGAACCCAGTAGTGTTCTAGAGGACAAGAAAAGCATGTGTCAGACAAGATGACTAAAAGTAGGGAACAGCAACTGTAGAAATCCAGGAGAATGGAGATGGTCTTGGATTCTCATCTGTTGAAGTTGGGGTGTTTTGTGCAGGTGGCCTCTTTCCCATTTGATGATCACAACTGTCCTCCTCTACAACTTGTGGCTGCATTTTGCCAAAGTGCCTATTTATGGTTGAAAGGGGACCTTGAGAATGTGGTGGTAGTCCATTGCAAAGCAGGAATGGCACGCACTGGACTCATGATAACCTCCCTTCTCCTCTACCTTAAGGTATTCTTGATCATCTGTGTCATGGGAAGTTGATGAACCTCATTCCATTGACAATCATCAGCATGAGGGTGAAAGAATCACACATGCACACACATCCATGTTAGTATGTGCAAATGGGGTTCAGGCTTGTGCATAAGGACATTTCAGGTGACCAGCTTTTGCATAGGCGGCAGACTAGAAGAGTTGCTGAGAATATGAGAGGAGACTTGTCATCTGCTTTTTTTACCCTAGCTGATATTGATTGTCATTTGGCTTTGTCTCCCATTCCTGATTGGTGATATCAACTTATGTATGCAGTTTTTCCCAACTGCGGAGGAGTCCATCAACTACTACAACCAGAAACGCTGTGTGGATGGCAAGGGCCTTGTTCTTCCTAGCCAACTTGTAATTTTCCTCAGTTCCACACCCCCAGGCTTTGTGACCAATATACATGTTATCTCTCTGTATCTGTGGTTTGTTTGATCTTGTCAGCAATTTTCAAAGCTTTGAGGCTTATGGAATCTGTTAGATGGGGGGTTGGTTACCCACCCCAAAGGGTATACTAAATCTAACATGGGATTTGTAACCTTCTATTTCTGACAGCGCTACGTGAAGTACTTTGAACGTGTTTTAAGAGATTTTAATGGGGAGACTCCTGTTGGCAGAAAGTAAGCAGGGCTTGTATCCGCCTCTTGTGCTTCCCCTCTTTTTCTGTTACCTTAATTATGTGCTGCTCACTTAGATGGATGAATGTAAGTTTCATTAATATGGTTTTGTTTATCTGTGTGATATGGGAATCAAGGAGTAAGTGAAGAGTCGCATGGTACTGATCAGGGTGAGGGGAAACCTTTTTGTCCTTTGTCAAATACCATAATTCATTTTGTAGTGCAGGTGCATATTGAGAGGCATTCGCTTGCACAAGTGCCCTTACTGGATCCGCCCTGCTATCACCATCTCTGATCATAATGGTAATTTGTGATCTTATGTCTGGAACTACTCTCTGAGGCTATATTTTACATTGAGAAAATGACTCAACACCTCACTCAGAATTCTCCTTACGTATTTGAACAAATAAGAGGGAGGTGATTGGTAGGACAAGGGAAGTAAGTTATCACCTTGATTGGAGTATGAAATTACATGTCAGAGGATTTCCATTTCAAGCTGTTCTGTGCCCACGTGGTTGTCTCAAGCTGAGGAATTCCATCTTTTCTTTCATCAGGTATTCTCTTCTCAAGTAAGAAGCATCCTCGAACAAAAAATTTGCTGGTTTGTCACTCATCTTTTTGACATACTTTCACCCTTTCCTTGGTTAGAATGGGATCTCCTGCATTCTGCTATCTTGAAGCCTTCTGAAACAATTGTAATTCTAGAGAATCTGATGTAAGTGTTGTTGCCATCCCTAAGCAAATTTGATTGTCTACAATTGTTGACTTGTTAATAGTTGACATTGTTGGACAGACAGAGGACATATGGTTCAGTGCCCCTAGGAAGGGTGTAGTTGTTTTTGCTCTGCCTGGAGAAAGGTGTGTGACAGAGCTAAATGGGGATTTCAAAGTTCACTTCAACGACCGCCATGGTGACTTCTATTGGTTTGTCCTGCCACCATCCCTCTCCTGTTATATTATGTTGCAAATGGAAAGTGGCAAGAAATCATTTTGTAGGTTGGCTAATCTCTTTCCCTTGTTGTGCAATATCTGGAATGTGTTCTTTCATTGTATGAGTAACCTCCAGGTTGTTGCAGTTGGTTGAACACAAACATGATGGAGACAAGGCAGATTCTTCCTATCTCAGAGCTTGATGGATTTGATAAGGTACTGAAAACACACCTAGACAAGGCAATCTGACTTTCCATTGTCACAGAGAAAGAAAATTTATATATTGATTATGTTCTATGTTACATGCAGAGACGGCTTCCCTCTCCAGGGTTTCAGGTTGAGGTGGTTATTCTAGACCATGATGCTCCCATTCCTGTTAAGAAAATGGCTGAAGGAGCAGCTGGTCAGTCTGGAACTGCTAGATCAGAGGCCCCTGCTCCCTCTACCTCTCATGAACAGACAACTTCACAAGAGGCAACAGGGTCCCCATCCATTGCCCCAATTTCAGAGGCAAGAATTTTCACAGGTATGGTAACCCCCTTTTGACCAGCAGCTTCCTACTGATCATAGATTCTTCCAGCTGTGGCAGATATATGTAGTAAGAACAAAAAATTGGAAACCCTTCAGAAGATGACCCTTGGATGAAAACTCTCAGCGGGACAGGAGCTTAAGCACCTTGGAGCTAAGGCTGCTTGATGCTCATTGAAGTGGCAATGTGGTTTTGGGCACAGGAGTGGAAGAGCACACTAAAGAGTCTGAGAATGGTCAGGAACCAGTGCAGCCAGAGAAAGTAGAGTCCCAGAATGGAAGTGCTGAGGACAGGGCAACATCACAGCGTGACAGCAGTTTCAATGAGATTCCTGAATCTCTATCCAGGCATGGTGAGAGTCCAAGGAATAATGCTGCAGTTGCACCAAGTGATTTCAAAGCAATTGCAGATGCTAGTGCTGCTGATGCCTCTGTGTTTACCTTTGGTGATGATGATGATGACTATGAGAGTGGGGAGGAGTAGCAAATAAGAGTTGCCCCTTCTGCCTTCTGGTTTCTTTGCCTATCTGCAGCTTGTGGTCATGATTATTGATTGAGTTAGTTGGTGGGAATTTGCATTTGGAATAGACTGGGTTGCCACTTTGGGTGATAATGTGTTTAATTCTGAAAGTTGTGGAATGGAAAATGGCAATGACTTGTACAGAAATAAAATGGGCAACAACATGTGCATGAACTGTGTTTCCAGTTCAAGGTGGTCTAAAACTGTAAAGACTGGCATCTCTGGCTCTCCTCCTATATCTTAGAACTTGTCTGTAAGAGTGTTGATGTTGCTATGAGAAATACACAACAAGACTCCCTTGTTGTAGTCACCCACAAGACTGCTAACTAGACTGATTATGCCAATTCCAGTGATTTACTGTAATTCCTACTAGATTGCATGAGAGGTTCTTAAGGCTTTTCTGTCATTTATGTTAATGTTTTTGTTTAATGGTCCGTTAGGCTCATTGAGTCCTGGAGGCAAAATATTCACATAACTGGAGAATATGTTTAGCTGAGTCGAATCGTGAAAGTGCAAAACACAAATGAACATTGACAGTAAGAAATTCCTTGAGAGAACTTTCTGATTAGTTGCTTCTGTAATCTGGTTCTGGATTAGAAAATTTTACTCTTTGCAGTCAATATCAAGTATACCTAGCATCAGCCTCTTTATTATAAGAACGAAATGAGATGACCATGCCTAGCTCCCTCTTCTAAACGGTGCTCTATACTGGCTGCTGGTTGCCACCTTCTTGCAACATTTGAAGTGTCAACTGAACTGAAATTACAAACTTGAGTATATGCATACATGGCGAACTCCAAGCTTTTTTCAGTTGTATTTGAAAGCACCTCCTTGCACAGAAGATTTGGTCATCAGTTGAAGGCCCTTTTGCTGATCATGTGCAGACCTTCCCCATTTGAAATCCTTTTGGTGCTTTACACTGGGTAAGGCCTGCTCCCCAGGGCCTCCACTAATTTTAGGGTTGGTACTGAAACTTTGAATAGCAGGGAAAACTTGGCTAACAACTTCATTGCAAGAGAACACAACAAAGACGAAGAAATGTTAAAGAGAAATGCAAAGACCTGCTTCGATTTTGGTAGTGTAATTGGAGGGCATCTTACCCAGGAATTTTTTTACTCCCTGGTTTGGGGGAACATTTCAAAACAGTGAGCATTACGTGGCTACAGACTGGAAACCAAATATAGAAATCTGGCGATTTATGATCTTTTTTCTCACTTCTGGCGATTGAAAACCTGGAAAATCGCTTAATTTCTCAATTTAAATTCGCCCTTTGGCGAAATTTTGCCTGTGAAAAAAAAGGCTGGTTATTAGGGTTTCAGTCTCTTCTGTCGCGGTGTGTCCCCGTTGTGTTGCGAAGGTTTTCGTTTTGGCTTGGCTTCCAACCCCTCGCCCCTGTGCTAGCTGTTTGTTGTTGCGAGGGGACGGACGTGGGTCGTGGTGGTGAGGCGACCGAGGGGGAGGCGCAGGAGGCCGAGAGAGAAGGAACATACGGGTTTGTTGCTGCGAGAGGAAGAGGGGCTCAGGGGTGAGGACTGTACGTAGGCTGTTGCTGCAAGAAAAGATGGGGTTTGTGTTGTGGTGGCGAGAATGGACGCATGCTTTTCTTTACATGTCCCCTTTTGTGTTCTCCGCAATTGGCATCGCACTCTCCGTTGGAGTTTCTGTTCTGGGAGCTGCTTGGTAAGTTTTGTGTTTTTCTTTATTCATTTTTTTCCTTAAAGGAAGATGAGTTTTAGATCCGCCCGAGAAGCACCTGTTTGGACTTTTAGATTTCCTTTTGCGGACCATGAAACCAACAAGCTTTCTGTGGTGGCAAGGTCATCGGATCTCTTTTCTCTATACCATGCCTTGATGATGTAGCTTAAAGATCGCCATCATGCCGCAAGCTCGATGTGATGGATGTGCCACCGTGGAGAGTAAATCATCTCTGGATCTCGGAATTTCACCATTTTTGTAGGCCCGGTGGATTGGAACCTCGACAATACAATCTGAGAGTGAAACTTAGTGTCAAGAACTTGAGCCTTAATCTCTGGGGTTTATTGCTGGAATTGTGATAAAAGAATTGCTTTGTATCCTTTCTCCAGGGGTATCTACATAACAGGGAGCACTCTCATAGGAGCGGCAATCAGGGCTCCCCGCATCACATCAAAGAACCTCATCAGGTATATTGTTTGCTTGATTCAGGTTCCTGATCAGCAGTTGTAGACTAATTGTTTCCTTTGGAGTTTTCCTTTGTTAGATAATCAATATTATGAGTGAGTCTCCATCTCTTCAAACTTTTGGTTCCCCAAGCCTCATTTTTTTGGAATTTTTGGGGGTGGTGTGTTGCAGTGTTATTTTCTGTGAGGCAGTGGCCATCTATGGTGTTATTGTGGCTATCATTCTCCAGACCAAACTTGAGAACACCACACAACCATTTCACCCTGAATCAATGCGGGCAGGATACTCTCTTTTCTCATCAGGCATCATTGTGGGATTTGCAAATCTGGTTTGCGGGTTTGTTCTTATAATCTCTCCAAGCTTGAGTGAATTATCCTTTCATTGCAATTTTCTGGATTTGTTTGGGAGAGATGGAAACAATATTCCAGTAGATATTATCCACCTGTTCAGTTTTCTAACTATCAAATTCATCTTCGTGGCAGGCTTTGTGTTGGCATCATTGGCAGCAGCTGTGCATTATCTGATGCACAGAATTCTACCCTGTTTGTGAAGATATTGGTTATTGAGATCTTTGGTAGTGCTCTAGGTCTCTTTGGAGTCATTGTGGGCATAATAATGTCATCACAAGCTTCATGGCCATCAGCTCCAATTTGAAAAAAGGTCTTGTTGGAAGCTTGGTCACATTTCAAAAAACACTGTGGATGAATCCATGGAAATCTTGTCAGGGACTCACAGAGAGAGACAGAGAGACAGATGGGGCACGTCTGTCCATCCTTTTCATGTGTTCACAGGAAGTCTTGGGGACTGCTGAACTCAGGGCTGTCATTTCTCTGACCAGAGGAGGCAGATTATGGCACAAAATGATGTTTCTCATGAAGCTTTTCTTGCAGTGAACAATATAACCCCCAGGTCTTTAGAGAGAGAGAAAGAGAGAGAGAGAGAGAGAGAGAGAGAGAGAGTCTCTATGTGTATTGGTCTGTATTCTGCGTCAGTATTTTATTGCCACTTAAATGGAGTGTGATTCCTAGCCTATTAACAAGTGAAGACATTTTCAAGCTTTGGTTTGACTGTTCCAAACTATTTATGAAAGAGTGTCAAGTTCAGTTTGCGAGAGTTTTGCATGTTGGATTTCTTTAATATTGGGTTAGTTTTATCTTCCAGGAATCTCCATTGCATAACCCTCACCTCCTATAACTGTAATGCCTTTGTGCATGAGCATAACATGTTAGTGCCCATGCAATTACTATGCTCACTATTCTGTGGCTGTTGTTCTCACAGCACAGCCTTCCCTTCCCCCTGTTCTTTGAGCTCTCTGTTTCTGTTTTTCCCCTGTTTGTCTTGTGACCTACCTGTCTGTGCAACACATTTGGAGTTCCAAAGGAGATTCTGTGGACAATGAAAGTAAATGCTCTGATGCTGCAAGTGAAGCAAAATGGAGAGAGCATTCATGTACAGGAAGAAAGCACTGAATTCATATCAATGGAATAGCCAATCTTCTGCTCTTTATAAAAACTTAGTGGGCTCCTACTATCTGTATACCATAGCTATGCAACCATTGCTGTGGGTTCTCTTAAGAGATTGCTGGTTCAAGTACTGATATGTGTTTTGAATGATTAAACACCAAAGTCTAGTATCCAAATTGCTACTGTGTTATATATTTTTGTTTATTGAGCAGCATTTGTTTCAGGGTCCAAACTGTGTTGTTATTGAAGTTCAAGCAGCAAAATTCCAGCTTCCAAACTGCTGTCCTGTGTGTTCAGTGCCTGAAGTGGCAAGTTCAAGTGTCCAAAGTCCTGCTGGAAAGGGCATCAGGATGCAAGAGGAAACCAAACCAGGTATTATATGATGCTTCTATGTTAGAGCATCTCCATTGGTGCTTAGTATGTGACCTTGCGGAAGTATTTCTCACATCCAAGCTTAGTTTTTTTTCCCCCAAACCCTAGTGCCCACCCATAAAACTAAAACTGAGACTTCAAATAGGTTGGAGACTACTAATAGCAACTCACCTGGACCAATCAAACCACAAAACTAAAACTCTGACTGCAAATAGGTGGGAGACTACTAATAGCAACCCACCTGGACTAATCAAGTTATCTAGCCGATTGACAGTAGGTGTTAGGCTTTGCTGTGCCTTCTACCAGCTTGAGCATCCTGTGCAAAATTACTAGGCTAAAACCATTTTGCCAAGCTCAAGAGGCATGTTGTGACTTTCCTTCATCCAATTTTAATTTCGTGGGTCTTAAACTGAGCACTGCTGGAGTTGCCCTTGCTTAACAATGGTGCAGCATTGAATTCTGCAAAATCACAACCAGAAGAAAATTGAAGTCGATGTCACATTTCAATTGTTTCCTGATCTCTCACATGAAGATCATCGTGAGGGAGGTCTGGTGTGATGCAGTAATGACGCACAAGAGCAGATGATGAGGTTCAGTGTGTGATCCTCTTCCCTGCCTTAAATCTTTCATATACTTTGGGATGTTCAGAAACTGCAAAAGACACCCATCTGGAAGGAGTTATGCATTAGGTATTCCCACAAAAGTTTACAACCAGTGCCAGTAAAGAGAGCATGCGCAAACAGAAACACAGAAAGTAGAAATCAACAAACAAACAAATCTGCGCCATGCACATTCATGTGTGCATGCATACCTTGAGGATTCTTGCCTGTTGTCTGTGAGCACAGGTGTTCTTCCTGTTCCACTGCAAATCACGATCCATCTCTAGGGCAGAGTTGAAGGGTGAGATGTTCTAGGGGAGCCTTGCCGTAGTACTTGTAAACAGCGGCCTTGGCACCCTCTCAGGAATACAGCTTTCTGTTGGTGCAAAAAAACCTTTAAAGCTTCGGGTTCGTGGTTAGGGTTACACAAAAAAAAACAACCAGACAGACAAACATCAGAGCGCCAAACCCTAAACTGGTCTGCAGCACTTGGGCGACGACGATGATGATGGCTACCCGCACGGCTTCGTTTCTTGCTTTTCTTGCACTCTTCTTCTCCCTCCTGTTTTGTTGTGCTCCCACAACAGCCACTACGAACACTCTGGGAGTATCGGTACGTGATTCTTCTTTCTTTCTTTCTCCAAAATCTGCAGACAAGACGCTTTTTTTCTTGCTTGCTTGCTTTCTTTCTTTCTTTTTCTGCAGACGCTTAATTATTGAAGAAAAGTTTCAGAAAGGACGCAAGATGCGATTGCTGTCTGTCTTGTCTCTCTCTATAGTTCCGTAGTCAAGCTTGTTGGTAGTTGAAATGATTGAGGAAGTTTTCTGAAAAAACACATGTGAAATAAGGATGTGTTTTCTTCTCTCGTTGTTGTACTCGTCCATTACAAATTTTCAGGCAGTGAGTCGCTCGTTGCCTTCAACAAGGTAGAAGAGAAGAAGTCTGTGAAAGGAGTGCACCAAGAATTGTCTCCTAAGCCTTTTCTCGTCCTTTTTGTATATAGTTGTCATGTCCACTGTAGTCCTTTCGTCTTCTATGCATTCGGGTTCGTGAAACGAAGTCAAGAATGTGGATATGTTTGCTCCCGTAGATCAGGAGATTTTCAGAGATTCGGGGAAAGAAAAGAGTCCTGGACCCTATTCTTTCTTACTATTGGAATTGAACGATTATGTGTGCTGGATTGGATTGCAGGATAGAGACCTTGCCAAGAGAAAGATTTCTTGTTACCAAGACATTGACAAGTATGTTTTCCATTGTGCCAAAAGCTCAGAGCAGCAAGCAACGTGCTTTTTGTGTTTTGAAACTGCAGCATATAGGGGTTGTAATTTCTAATGGGGTTGTCTGCAGTAATGACAGTGGGTTGTGGGGGTTATCTCATTGTCAATCGTTGCTATTGCACTGAAAGCTCAGAGCAGCAGTGTGGTTTTTTGATTCCAAATTGCAGCATTAGGGTTGTAATTGCTAATGGGGTTTTGTGTGGTAATGGCAGTGGGTTGTGGGGGTCTCATTGTCGATCCTCAGCAATAAACAAAGAGAACTGTGCACTGCGCTGTGTTTCACATTCTTGCTACGATTCTGTCTATGGGAATGATCATGTCAGTCTCACACCTTGCTTCCCCCTCCCTTCTTTCTTCTCATGAGTGCACGCTTTTTGTCTTATGAAGGGTTAATTTCTTGTACCATTCAAAGACGGTGCATCTTGTATCATTCTACATGTTGCATTTTTTAATTTCTTTGTCTCTAGTCTCAGTCTAGGTTTTCACTTTCAATGTTTACAACAGCTTCATGTTGGACATTGTACCTCTTGGGTACAAGAGTTTTAATTGGAGCTTAAGACTCTTGTAGCTCTTGGGTGTGTTGTAACATGACTGATTCCTGGTGCCTGAAGCTCATTTTTCTGTAACATTTACCTCTTCTTTTGGGTGTGGTTCTCAATTTCAGCTTCATGCTCCAATTCTGTTACCTTCAAAGACTTATGACATAACTACACAATCTATAACATAGAAACCTCTGTTCTGTTTTCCTTTGGTGCTGAACATTTGGGTCAGAAATATGGCCATATTTGCTTCCATTCCTCATACAGGTGTGCAATGTGTGCAGTTGGAGGAGGGAGAAGTTGACATGAGGCGGGGGCGGCAGTTCAAGGTCTGCATACGTGGGTAAGATTTCATTTCATTAGTGACTGCAAACCACCAATATGCTATTAGCATCAACATCTTAGAAATTTGTGTGGGCTTCTCCTTGATTAGTATTCATGACTTTGAACTTGCCTAATGTAAGGATGTCTGGGGAGTATTTGCAGGGAATGGAAGGCCGAGAGAATTGCCAGAGCAAGAGGCTATGATCAATGATATTTTGATTTCATGTCCTGTGTGATTCCAAAACACCAATATGCTGACAGCATCATCATTTCAGAAATTTTGTGTGGGGTTCCCCAATTAGTTAGTAGACTTGACTGTGAACTAGCCTAATGTGAGGAAGTGTTGGGAGTATATGCAGAGAATTGAAAGCTGAGAGATTTGCCAAAGCAATCTAGGCTATGATCAATGATATTTCCAGGTGGTGTAACTGTTTAGTCAACTCAATATTATTCCTGGACACTGAAAATATGATTATCATTGGCTAATCACGCAATGTGTCTACTGCAAGTTCTATATCTCCTGAACTTTGTCAAATGACTTTTGTTGATCAATCTCATGTGAATTTTGAATAATTTTTTACCCATGTCTCCCATGTTCAACAGTAATTGATAACATCCATATTTGATTTACCTGAAGTACCAGATTTTTACTATTTGAGACAAAAACCCTGCCTGTGTAACTAGTGACTGCAGGAATGAAATTAAACACACCAGCTCTTGGTGTCACTAGGTGTGAGAGATCTATCTTCACTTACCTGGCACTAGGATAGTGTGACGAGACATGAATGATGGGTTGATGCCATCTAACCAAGACAATGCCACAAGGAGTGTGCTCAGAGGATATTCTCACCAAGATGCAGCTCTTCTGCTGGTAGGTTTGTAGCCTAAAAAAGAGATGCAAGAAATCTTGGAAACACAGTCATGTGAAGACACAACAATTACATAGATAAATTCCCCATGTAAATGCCATGTTTATGATAATCAACACTACAGATGTAACATTGTAGCTTCTGGCCTTAGTCCAACATACTGCTCCAAATAATTCAAGGGTAAAGTGGTGTTGGGATCGGATCCCTCATGGAATTCTCTCTTAGAACATCATGGATCATCAGGCCTGGCAAATATCATTGACCCACATCCTCAAATGTTCAGAGGATTCCCTTAAAAAACAGCTCAAAACGTTCAGACTCTCAAGCATCTGATCCTCTCTACATCCTTGCACAAGACCACCCAGTGTAACCTAAAATGGAGTGATAAACGGTGGATGAAGAAACCACAAGCGCCCTTACTTTTGGCAAGTCACTTTTGTATATGAAAATGTGGACATGACCAACAAAAGGTTTAAGTTTCCTGCTATAAGCATGGTATGTTTGATGTGTCTATGTGCTGCAGGTTTTTGACAACAATGGCATCATTAATGAACAGTGATGCAGTGCGTGCTTGGCTATCAAATCCTTGTGTGTTGTGTGCATGGTTGATGCTTATTTGTTGTGGAACTTTGCTCTTGATGGATTAGGAAAATGGAAGGATCGGGATTGGTTATGCAAATTCCAGAGAGGCACAATATGTGATTGGAAGTGAGGATTTATGGTGTGATCTTTGTATTTTCAAAAACAGGTGATTGTCAATAAGAAAAAAAAGCTAAGTACTCGAGCCATTGCATATGTTTTTAGTGGCTTGATGATGGTAGTACTAGGCTTCTGGTCTCTGAAGTCACAGATCTTCCCAAAACTTTCTGTTGCATTGAAAGATGTTTGCTCAAGAAATCACAGATGTACTAAGTTCGTAGCTACAATTTGGAAATGATGAAGATCATTAGGGACTTGAAAGAGCTGGTCTGTGATGACATTCTCATCCTCAGGTTTTTTAGTATTCTTGAGGAATTTTGGGCAAGTTCTTGGGTCACAATTGGGATAGTTGTTGGGGGAAGTGAATACCTATCTACATAGGCATTATGAGTGGGTTTTGTTTTCCATTGGATATCATGGGTGGGCTGTGGGAATCATTCTTGCAAGATTATGGGGATGTAATTTGCTAGAAACTTCAAAGGAATTTTTTTTTCACTTGTCAAAGCTTTTGGGATGTTGGTTATCAAAAGTGTTATGTTGTGAAACATGGAATTTGGACTTGATGCCAGTGGTGGGGAGATATGGTCAAAGGGTTTAGGTCATGGAGCTTGCAATTGAGATGCCATCAAGAAAACCAAGGTAGCTCAAGAGAGTAAAATTGGAGTGATTTGGGATTGAGATACCATGAAGAAAACTGTGGTAGCTCAAGAGAGTCAAATCGGAGTGATTTGATTCAAATGTTTGCTTGTAGGATTTCAATGTGGACAGTAGTCTGGTGTTGTTGCTTAAGTCTGCCAAGTTATTTTTTAGGACAGGCTCCTGTCACTAAATAAAATCTTGATTCCAAGCTTCTTGCTTTCAACGTGAAGATAACATGTTGTGTATTTAGACGAGTTTCCTTTTTTGGCTACACCAGCACTCAGGAATCCCAAATGTGTTACAAGTCTAGCACTTCACTCTTCATTTTCCATCTGTATTGCCTCCCCTAAACCCATAAGATCCCACACCCTTCTCACTTTGGGCCATGGAACAATATGAAACTTACTCCTCACATATGACCACACAAATAAACAAAAGACAATGCCCCACTTACTGGTGACAGAGCCTTGACAAATTACCAGTGGATTCCCAAACCTTCATCCCAAATCCCATTCTCTCCTCCATAGACAACCAAAGCCTTAGTCTGTTCTGCATTCCCTAGTGTTTCTCATCATCTCCCCACCACATTACCAAGATTTGTTGATGTGCATTGTCCAGACTTTCTTAGGTTACAAAAACACAATGAAAGAAAAATCAAAGTAATCTAACAGAGCTCTAAGCTGCCTCAGAGACATGCCCTTTAGTTGCAACAACTACACACAACACAACTCCAGAAATTCAGCTCTTCTCCAAATCCAGAACAATGCTCCTCCTTCCACAACGACTGCCTTAAATTCCTTCTTTAGAACACCATTCCTGTCATTGCTAATCAGCAACACCAATCACCAACCTCCAACAACCATCACACCTTCAACAGAAAAACTTTGCTACGGATAAGAACCAAAGTGCACACCAAACATCAGGAGTCGATAGCAGACCAAACACCTCCAATGCATTTTCCACCAACACCAGCAAAACTTGAAACAAATAAAACACAACAAACAAACCTAACTATTCTAGAAAAGGAAACACTTTCCTTCTTAACACCTCCATTAATCATGTTTATACCATCCTATCCTAAAGTGACCGACTGAAAGTTATGGCACTTTCTGTCACTCCAAGCACTTTCCATCCAGTACTCCTTTTAGGTTACAAGTTCACAATCCTTAATCCCCAAAGAAACCACAATGCCAATGTCCTCAGTGTGCCAAAAGAGTTTCTGGTTTGATTCAGATACGTGGACTGACAGACCTTTTGGAAAACCATATTAATTACTAGTGATTTTGTTGCATATAAGAAACTGGAAGGGCAGCCTGAAAGAAGAAAGAAACAGACACCACAGAGGGTTGTCTCAGAGAATTGATCAATCAATTGTTTCTGGTGCCATTTTTCAGTTCCTCTCCTTGGTATTCGGCTGTGTGTTTTCATTCAAACTTCTTCCACTATAGTTGAGCCATAATGCCAGAAGAATCATTAACAAACCTTTAATCTACAACAGTAATGTCCATCCCTAAAGAATCAGTTCACATAATTGTTCAGATAATTTACATGCAAACTTGTTTCTTCCAACATCGTGAACAAACTTCAACAAGGAAACATCATCTGAGAACATTACTTGCTGACCAGATCATTTTCATGTTGATGGATAATCATCACTCTGTCCAACAGAACAGAAATACCACATTTGCTTTCCCACCTCCTAGCATCTCTTCCAACTTCACCGATGTGATGTGTGCACACTTGATGCATGGAGTAATACTTCATGTGATTGAATGTTAAAAGAACAATGACTGAACCATTAAGCATTCTGCTCACACATCTGCCATAAAAAAGCTTGGCAAACTGTTTTCAGAAACAGATGAAGTTGGTTTCACTATAATCAGTTTCTTGTCACCAGGAGCCAAGAAAGCTGGCCATCTATTGACTAAACTTGAATTTTTGCTTCTGCTTAGTGCAAAGCTAACATAAGCAGTTAATTCACTCACTGTTTTTCACCTCTGTTCAAGAACTTGTTTTAACAGTTGACCCAATCAAAGTAGGTCACATCTCACTGTCTTCCTTCCCTGTGTCTGTTGAACTGATCAGTTCATTGAGGCTGCTGAATTGAGTTGCAGCCATGAAGGCTATTGTTCGGATTTGGTTTTTTTGGAAGGTGGTGGACCCATGCTTCCACCCTCTGGTTTTCGCTTGATTCCAAGAAAGTGTGCAACCTTCACAAAGGACATGGCCAATTCAAGTCAGACATGCATTCCAGACTATTTGCAATTTTCATGACACTCTGTGTAATTGGAAAGAGAAGAGCATATAGATGTCACTGAGCAGATATGCTAGCAGCTTTTTACATGGTCACTTACCTTCTTGTCACCTAACATGGGTGTTAAGCTGCCAACAATCTGGTTGTCTCCCAACATTGGAGTCAGGCTGCCCACAGGTTCCTTCTCCACAGTAGCAAATCCACTCCTAGGATCACTTGTTTGCCTATCCACAAAATCAAATGGCCCCACCCTATTAGATGCACACATCAGAATGGGACATGGTGCCCCCACAAATAAACATCAATCTCTAGCGAGGTAGGTCAAAGCACTTTGCTTAAGACTAGGTCCACAAAAAACTCTCTGGCACCCTAAGTCCTGCTTGAATAAATGGTGTCAGTACATCACCATCAGGATCTGAAGCACTAACCCAGGTTTAATGTGACCACTGATAACAATGTAAGGGGCATGCATCTTGGCCTGGGCCTCGCGCATCTTCTGCATGGACATGAGGGGAGTGTCTCCTGAGTTCATCTGTTTTAGTTTGAGCTCCTCCTGAAACTGCTTCTGCCGCTTTTCCTGCTTTGTCTTTCCTGGCCCTTTTCCATGGAACTTGTGTGAAAGCTTCCGAAATGCCTCCTTTGGTGTCATCTGTAGACACAACTTGCAGATCAGTGCTAAATGACAAATATGAAACTGGCCCTCATACACATCTGAGAACAAACCAATCCAGCAGCGATTGTCATAACCTTGTAACCATAAACCCTGCTAATTGGGGATGGCAATTGAAGTGCTTTGCTCCCCAGGAATGATGCATGACAATGGTGAAGAAGCCAACAGTGAATAAAAGGCCAGGGAACAACAACCAGAAGCAGATTGGAAATGGACAGAGCTAAATCTGGTTAGAAAAGGTACCGTTCGACCAAACTCATCAAGACGGTCCAAGAGGATATCTCGTTGACCAACAACATTATTAGACTCATCCACGATTCCAATAAGCTTGCTCTTTTTCTTGTCCATGTTTCGTCCACCCCAGTCAACCGTTTCCTTCAAAGTTCCTCTCTCCTGCAATAAGCTCAAAACACCTGCTAGCCCCTTTCCTACTGCAGCTTCATGGACTGGTTCCTCCAGTACATCAGTATCATTCTCCATCTCCCCTTGAGCTTCCACCATGTCTGTATCTTTGATCTCTGTCCATCCCCCTTCAGCTTCCTCTTTCACAACAGGAGGAGCTTCCTCCTCATCCTCTTCAACAAAAACATCTTTTGGCCCAGCCCTTCGAGTAAGAGCTGCAAAAAAAACATTTTTCTTTCACACCTTTTGGACAATTTGATGACAAATGTACCACAGCCTGGCTTCTACTGCCAAGTGATGAATAAAAATGAATATGTTTCCTGCCACAGAACCTAACAAAAATTCATGACCTGTATTGAACTGTGTAGATGACTTTATCATCATCTGAGAATCCTATATAAATGCCTGTTTATCTAGATCCAGAAATGTGCAGAGATGATATCACAGCAAATATAACTTGCCTTCATCCAGCTGCAAGCTCCTGCAAAACTCTCCTGTGTCACTGAACACAAGCCTTCCGCCACTATCCCCAGTACCTGACAGAACTCCATCTGCAGACTGCTTTGATGCTGCTATGCGGGCAACCACACCTTGAGGACCAATCACACTCTCAGCCTGCTTTTGTAAAGCAGCTTGTCGTGCCCTTTCCAATGATTTGTACAAATCTTCATCTTCTTCTACACCGAACTGTAGGGTTTCAGTCCTCTGATCTATATCTGAAGCTCCAGGAATAAACTGTCCACTCAAAACCTTTGAGGCATCTACAGCTTTTGAAAGAGCATGGTCATAAGCTGCTTTCCTTGACTCCACTGCTGCCTTCATTTCCTCTTGCTTTTCAATCCTACGTGCAGCAGAATCTCTTGTGCCTAAGTCAGCTGTGCCAAGGCCCTCAGCTACTGCCTCAGCTTCCAGGGCATCCAGGTCAAGTTTGTCCTTCTTACGAAGCTTCTTCTTCTTCATTGGTTTCTTGAATTGAACCATCTCATCATGTGTGAAGTAGTCTGATGCCACACTGGTTGTACTGGCAAGAAGGGATTCTGCAGTACGATCTCCCATTGCTGCACCCTGAAGCCTTTTGCGAACCTGCAAGAATTTGCTACACTAGCTTCAAAATGATGCAGTGGGAGCAAGCACTCTATTGCAGGTGATGAAGTATTCTGTATATGCCACTGAGAAGTAATAACCAAACCGTACCTCTTCAAGCTTTCTCCTGCTCTCCTCATTGACACCTCCTGACTCATCCAATGTAATGCCCTGTAACTCCAAGACAAGAACCAACTCAAAAAAAAGACCCATTGGTCAAAAAACTAAACAAAAAGACCGAAGAATCACAACTGCCTAGTAGTCACAAACACATTATCAAGGAGCAAAAGATCCATCATGCAGAGCACAGACCTTGACGAGCTCTTTTCCCGTATAGGTTCTTTCAGCTATACATGTATTCCCTCCACCCCTAAGACAACTGTTTCTTGTGGGCAAAGTGTACCTCTTCCTTGACAGCATCATCATACTTTGAAAGAATTGTTCCTGTCCCAGTGATATCATTATTAAATCTGCATCACAGCACCACAAAACACAGCTTGATGCATTACTTTTTTTGTAGCAAGTACTCAAGTTGTCCAAGTTTCAGAAACCTGTCCCCAGGTATTGTACTAAGACAAGCTTGTCTAAGCAGAAGAATCAACTCCAGAAACCCAGAAACCCAGAATAGGTTGAGGAAATTACTTGTCCTCGTATTTCCCAGGTGCTTTCTTGGCAGCTTTGTAAGCATCTTGCCGGTTTTGCTGCTCACTAATCTCAACATTCTCGAGTTCATCCATATCTAAATGCACAAGAAAGAGGCACCAGAAGTTAGAAAACGGGAGCCTCCAGTAGCCTGAAAATTACAGAAATTTGAAATGATCCTTGAGTAAATTTTTGAAGGATTAATAGAGGGTCAGGATGGACAGTTATGACAATTAAAAAGAACTAAAGAAAGACAGAATGGAGGCCAAATACATGTGCTGGCCAGGGAATAGCCACCAAATGCATCGATCTTAAACCTGTGCACCTGAATACTAAAGAAAACCAGATGACTGGCAACCCTGGAACTGTGTCTGCAAAACTAAGGGGATATTTTCATAAATCTTTAGAGTTTCTCCATGCGTAAAACTTAAATCAAACTAAATAGAATTGTCAAACATTGATTTCAATCCAAAAGTATGCAGCAGAGAGGAAAAAGACGAATCCCAAACCCTCAAATGAACAGAAAATCCTTGAGGAGCAGTTTGAAAAATAGTGATAGTCAGACAACATGTTCAGTGACCTTCAAGCAACATGTATGGTAGTGACCAACTAACAAAATATCCCTGCTACAATA